>OGSY01000536.1_pt1 | contig 17728 bp, 20 predicted proteins | sample 1574281 | NCBI WGS metagenome assembly OGSY01 (sample SAMN03295855, study PRJEB24534) | human gut metagenome | isolation source: fecal sample 5 from infant 8 | host: Homo sapiens | place: USA: Pittsburgh, PA | collected 2014-07
TACAAATGTAAAATAATATTAGAAATAAATTAAATCAAATTAAAGTTATACTAAAAAGGAGAATAAACATGAATATAGATGAATTAACAAAAAGAATAAATGAATTACACAAGAAGCATAAAGAAGAAGGTTTATCAGAGGATGAACATAAAGAAAGAGAAGAACTTAGAAAAGAATATATAAATAGATTCAAAAGCAACTTAAGAGAACAGTTAAAAGGAATTGAGCCGAAAAATAAGAAAAATTAAGGGTGATTTATGTGGGTGTTACAATAGAGAAGTTAATAAAGGATTTTAGTTTAGAGGTAATTCAAACTGGCGAAGAGAATGTCCCTATAAATGTTAGTGATGTAAATAGACCAGGATTACAATTAGCTGGCTTTTATAACTATTTTGCTCCAGAAAGAATTCAAGTTATAGGTAAAGCAGAATGGAGCTTTTTAGAAGATATGTCTCCAGATCTTAGGAAGAAAAGATTAAATAAATTTTTTTCCTTTGATATATCTTGTCTTATAATAACTAGAGGTTTAGAGATACATGAGGAACTTTTAAAAGCAGCTAGAAAGAGAAACTTATGGATTCTTAGAAGTGACATGGTAACTACTAAGTTTATAAGTAAAATCACTATGTATTTATCAGATAAAATGGCTCCTGAAACAAGATTACATGGGGTTCTTGTTGATGTATATGGTATAGGAATGTTAATCACAGGGGAAAGTGGTATAGGTAAAAGTGAAACTGCCCTAGAACTTATTAAAAGAGGACATAGATTAGTAACAGATGATGCTGTTGATATAAAAGAAATAGATGGAGATTTAATAGGTAGATCGCCAGAGATAACTTTTGGAATGCTTGAAGTTAGAGGTATGGGAATAATCGATGTATCAGCACTATATGGATTAAGTTCAATTTTAAATTCTAAGCAAATAAAAATAATAATTCATTTTGAGCATTGGAAAGATGATGGAGATTATGATAGATTAGGTGTAAACGACGAATATCAAGATATATTAGGTGTTAAAGTTAAAAAACTAAGGGTTCCAATAAGACCTGGAAGAAACATAGCAGTAATAATAGAAGCTGCAGCAGCTAATTATAGATATCAACGTATGTCAGACATTTCACCAGTTGATATAATTGAAAAAAGAATGCTTGAAAGTATGGAAAAAGAGAGTAAAATTTAATAAAAAGTATAAACTATAACCATATCAGAATTAAAGGTGATGATATGGTTATATTTAATATTGAGGAAAATTTTAAAGTAGTTGAAGAATGGAAAAAGGATGAGTTTCCAGCATGGATTTTAATGGAAGAAGATGAAGTCAATCTTTTAGAAAAAATGTTTTCTTATGAGTGTATAAATGAATGTATTGACTATAAACAGGAACAAAGAATAGACTGTTTCAAGGATTATACATTTATTTTAATTAATATAATAGAGCAAGTTGAAAAGCAAATTATCTCTAAAGAACTTGATATATTCTTAGGAAAAAGTTTTATAGTTACTGTTTATAAGAGTAATATCTCACTTCTATATGATTTAATTGAAGACATAAAGGAAGAAAAGAACTGTCAGTTATTTAAATTAGATAAGAGCCCCTCTATTATTCTTTATTACATTTTAGATAGGATAATAATAAATAACTATAATATAATATCTGATTTAGAGACTGAAGGAGATAAGATTGAGTTAGAAATCCTTAAAGATCCTGAAAGCAAACATTTAAATTCCCTATTATTTATAAGAAGAGAAGCTTATAAGCTTAGAAAACTTATAAAGCCAATTAGATATATTGGAGATACCCTTGTTATAGATGAAAATGAAGTCATAGGAGAAGGGAATAAAGTTTATTTTAAAAATATAAATAGTAAAATAGAAAAGTTAATTACATCCTTAGATACCTTATCACAGGAGTTAGCAATTGTAAGAGAAGCCTATGAATCAGAACTAGCCAACAAGACAAATGAATTAATGAAGGTATTTACAATAATAACAGCAGTTTTTTTACCTTTAGAATTAATAACGGCTATATTTTCTATGAGTTTTGAATCTATGCCCTTTAAAACATGCCCTTATGGATTTTATATTTTAGTTTCTATATTAAGTTTAATGGCTATAATCTTGCTACTAATATTTAAAATAAGAAAATTTCTATAGTTTGACAAAATATTACCAAAAATATAGAATTGAATTAGAAGATAAAATAGATTGGAGGGCTATATTATGAAAGATGTAAAAGTTTTAAAAAAAGAATATGAAAATGCTTGGACTAAATATGAAGAGGCAGATTTAAAACAGGTATTTTCATTAAGTGATAGATATAGGGAGTTCATGTCAGTTGCTAAAACTGAAAGAGAATGTGTTAAGGTTTTAGCTCATATGGCAGAAAGTAAAGGGTTTAAAAATTTTTATGAAGTTATTAAAAATGGAGAAAAAGTGACAGCTGGGGATAAACTTTATTCTATAAACATGGATAAAACAATAACTTTAATAAAAGTAGGTTCAGAACCATTAGAAAAGGGATTAAGAATAATAGGAGCTCACATAGATTCTCCAAGAATGGATGTTAAACAAAATCCATTATATGAAGATTCAGGATTAGCATTATTAGATACTCATTATTACGGAGGAGTAAAAAAATATCAATGGGTAACTATACCTCTTGCAATACATGGAGTTGTTGTAAAAAAAGATGGAACTAAGGTAGATATTAAAATAGGAGAAGATGAAAATGATCCTGTTTTAGGAATTTCAGATCTTTTAATCCATTTATCAGCAGATCAATTAGATAAAAAAGGAGCTAAAGTAGTAGAAGGAGAAGACCTAAATATTTTAGTTGGAAGTATGCCATTAAAAGGAACTGAGGAAAAAGAGGCTGTTAAAGCTAATATATTAGTTTTATTAAATGAAAAATATGGTATAACTGAGGAAGATTTTGTATCAGCTGAGTTAGAAGTAGTTCCTGCAGGTAAAGCAAGAGATTATGGATTAGATAGAAGTATGATTTTAGCATATGGTCACGATGATAAAATATGTGCATATACTTCAGCAGAGGCTTTAATGGATTTAGAAAATGTTGATAAAACATGTGTAGCATTATTAGTTGATAAAGAAGAGATAGGTAGTGTGGGAGCTACAGGAATGCAATCAAGATTCTTTGAAAATATAATTGCAGAACTTATGGATAGAAAAGGGGAATATTCTGAATTAAAACTTAGAAGATGTCTTCAAAATTCAATGATGTTATCAGCTGATGTTACTGCAGCTTTTGATCCAAACTATCCTTCTGTATGTGAAAAGAAAAACACAGCTTATTTTGGACATGGAGTAGTATTTAGCAAATATACAGGAGCTAGAGGAAAAGCAGGTTGCAATGATGCTAATGCAGAATATATAGCTCACTTAAGAAATATAATGGATAAGAATGGTGTTGTATGGCAAACTGGAGAGCTTGGAAAAGTAGACCAAGGTGGCGGTGGTACAATCGCTTATATATTAGCTCAATACAATATGGAAGTTATAGATTGTGGAGTAGCATTACAAAATATGCATGCGCCTTTAGAAGTAGCATCTAAAGCAGATTTATATGAAACTAAAAAATGTTATAAGGCATTTTTTGAAGAAGCATAATTAATCAGTTAAGAAAGGCTGTATCAAAATATCTAATCTAATATATATGATTTAGAGTATATTAGATATATTTATGGTACAGTCCTTTTTATATTAAAATAATTTGTTTGATAAGGATTTATATATGAATAAAGTATTAAAGGGGAATTTAATTTTTTTAAGTTTTATATTGTTAGTAACATTAATTTTTATAGAAAGATATAATGGTGAAAATATTCTTTTAATTTTAAGTTTGATTTTTTATCTTGAAATAATATTTATAACAAGGAAATTTCTTAAATACATAAATTTAGGTCAAGCTATAAAAAATAGGAGTATTTTTAGTAGAGAACACAAGAATAAAAATAAATTTATTAATAAAGTTTTGTTAGAGGAGAAATTAGACCCTCTAAGTAATGTATTTACTAGATTTGAATTAAAAAATAATCTTGAAATGTGGAAAGGAGAATATACACTTTTCCTAATTGATTTAAGAAAATTTAGTTTAATAAATGATGCTTTAGGCAGAGATAAAGGAGATGAAGTTTTAAGGGAGTTTGGTAAGGGATTAAATAATATATCAAAAAGCTTAGCTTCTAAAAATTTATATGGTGTATATGGAGGAGAAAAATTTTTAGTTGCAATTAATAGTAAAAATAAAGAAGATATAATAGAAGTTTTAAATAAGCTAGATAATTTGAGAAAAATAAGATTAAATAGCCTTAATAAAGAAATTAAAATGGAATTTAATATAGGATATTCTATAAATTTAGGAAATAAGAGTTTTGAGGAAATAATTGAAGAAGTATTTTTTGCTAAGGAAAGAGCTAAAAAAGAAGATTTTATATATGTTATAGAATATACGGAAGAACTAAGGAGTATAAGAAAAAAGAATAATTTAATAATAAGAGATATTAAAGATGCATTGATAAATAAAAAGTTATATACGGTTTATCAACCTCAAATATCATCCTTAGATGATAAAATAAAAGGTTATGAGACTCTTATACGATGGAATCATGAAACTCTAGGTTCTATATCAGCTAGTGATATAGTTAAAACCTTAGAAGAAATAGATGCTATTAAGGATTTAGATTTATATGTTTTTGAATCAACCTGTGAATTTCAAAGTAGGTTAATTCAAAATAATATTGAGTTACAATGTTCAGTTAACATATCAATAAACACATTAAAACATAGAGGGGTAGGATCTAATCTTTATAAGATAAGTAAAAATTATAACCTTAAACCAGAAAATATTACCTTAGAGATTTTAGAGAATGCTGATTTAGAGGTTAGAGGAAATGCTATAAATGAAATTATTAAGCTTAAAAAATATGGATTTAAAATATCTATAGATGATTTTGGAAAAGGGTATTCATCTATAAATAGAGTATTAAAGATACCTTTTGATCAAATAAAAATACCAAAGGACTTTATATCAGATATACCTAATAGTAAATATATAGCCATAATAAATTCAATTTCAAATTTTGCTAAGACTTTAGGGGCTGAACTTGTTATTGAAGGTGTTGAAAGCAAAGAATACTATGATTTTTTTAAGTTATTAGATTTTGATGTTATTCAGGGTTTTTATTTTTCAAAAGCATTAAATGAAAAAGAATTCTTAGAATATGTAAATAATTTAGGTGTAAGTGTGTCAATATAGGATTATTTAAATTTATAAAAGTTAATTTATTGTTTAATTTAAGTTATTATTTCAATATGTTCTTATTTAGGATATAATTAATTGTGTAAATGTTTAAAGAAGAAAGGAAATTTTACGAAAATAAACATAGTTACTTTGTTTGTTTAGGGAAAAAAAAGGGGAGAGTCAAATGAAAATAGCATTAATAGCACATGATAAGAAAAAAGAAGAAATGATAGAGCTTGCAAAAGATTTTGAAGATAAGTTAAGTAAACATATACTTGTTGCAACAGGTACTACAGGACTTAAAGTTATGCAAAATACATCTTTAGAAGTTAAGAGATGTAAAAGTGGCCCACTAGGGGGAGATCAAGAAATAGGAGCAATGGTAGCAAACCATGATGTTGATATGGTAATTTTCTTAAGAGATCCATTAACAGCTCAACCTCATGAACCAGATATTAGTGCATTACTTAGACTTTGTGATGTTTACAAGGTTCCACTAGCTACAAATACAGAAAGCGCTAAGCTTATAATGGCTGATATTTAAAGTTAATATAAAACATATAAAAAAGGTACTTTTTTATATTAAGTTACTTCATGGTTGAAGATAAAAAAATTCCATGAATAAACAATATAAGGAGGTATCTTTTTTTATGGTTAGAAAGAGAATTGCTAAACAAAAAATACAACAATTTGATATGAAAGTATCAGAATTATTAGTAGAATATAATCAAAAGAGACTAACGCTAATCAATTTTATATTCACACAATTAAGCTTAAGAAGTAAAAAAATATTTTGAAGATGTAAGATTATAAGAGGAATTATAGGGCATTTAAATGAATTAAGTCTAAATTTATAAGATAAAATATTTAATTATGGATTTAGACACTGTTATGCTAAATGTTAAGAATTTAATTAATTATAATATTAATAAATTGGAATTTTTAATCAGAATCAGTTTTATTTACAATATTAAAATTAATTGTGTTAAAATTTATTGTGGATAGAAAGGAGAAGATATATGAAAATAATTATGGAGAATAAGAATGGTGTTAGAAAAGAAGTAAAAGAAGGCTTTAGTTGGACAACCTTATTTTTTAGATGGTTGCCGTCACTTTTAAGAGGAGATCTTGTATCAGCATTAAAGTTATTCATAATAGGTTCGTTGACTTTTGGAATTTATACTGATTACAAGAGTTATAATATTAACGAAGATTATTATACGTTCTTAACTGAGAAGGGTTATGAGTCTGATGAAAGGTTCGATCTTAAAAACAATATTATAGGTAATCTTGTTGTAGGATTAATAATAGGAATAAAGGTAATATTGATTATTGGATCAATAGTTTTATCCTTTATATTTGTAACTACTGGATTTAATATAATGAAAGATATTGATGTTAACAATGCTTTACAAATAGAGGAAAATCAAACTCCAATTATTACTTCAAAAACTAATGAAGTAAAACATTCTAGCACTTATAAAGAGAATGTAACTATTAATGATTTAAATAAATACTATAATAAATATAATTCTGATTTAAACGAGTTAGTTATAAAGTATGGAGAAGGTTATAAAAAATATGGATTGATATTAGATGGAGAACCAGAAGATGCTATGTTTAGCGCTAAAGATTATTTTGACTATTTAGATAAAGTTTTAAATGAGGAGTGGGCTGATTTGCGTAGAGTTCTTACTTATAAGGAGTTTGATAAATTAAAGGCCGAACAAATAAATTGGATAAAAGAAAGAGATAGAATTGCTAAAGAAGAAAGTGATTCTAATAAAAATACTTCTTATAGAAAAGTTACTTATGTAATTGTTCAGGGAAAAGAAACAGAAAAAAGAATAAGAGAATTAAATGAGAAATATTTAAATCCTAATAACTTATAGTAAAAATATTAAAACAAAGTAGAATCTTATTTTTTATTAGATAATAACCATAAAATCATGCTAAGAATATAATAAATTGTAGAATATTATAAAAGGAAGCGATTATATGCATGATTGGAGTATGTTAAAGAACTATAGATTATGGTTAGCTATCTTTGCTTTAATACCTTTAATACTTGAAGGGTTCAATTTGAGCATTTTGCCGTCAAATTATAATGAAATAGTAACTTTATTTTTATCAATATTAGTTATGGGAGGAATATTAAATAATCCTAATCCTGATAAGGTAGAATTGAAAGAGAATAAGGGATCAGAAAATTGCACAAAAAAAATAACTAGTTCAGAGGGAGAAGAAGAGAAGAAATAGTAATAATCCATTGAATTTAAATTTTTGCTGTATTAAAATTAAAGTATCAGAAGTAATGTGTTGAAGAATAGGAGATGTTTTATATGGCAAAAGAAATAATAAAAACAAACAAAGCACCAGGTGCAATTGGACCTTATTCACAAGGAATAAAAATAGGAGATTTTGTTTATACTTCAGGACAAATTCCACTAAATCCTGAAACTGGAGTAATGGCAGGATCAATTGAAGAACAAACAGCTCAATCTTTAGAAAATGTAAAGGCTATCTTAGAAGCTGCGGGAACTTCTATGGATAAAGTAATAAAAACTACAGTATTTTTAAGTGATATGAATGATTTCGTAAGAATGAATGAAGTATATGCTACTTATTTTACAGAAAATCAACCAGCAAGAAGTGCTGTAGAGGTTGCTAAATTACCTAAAGATGCTAAAATAGAGATTGAAGTTATAGCTACTTTAAAATAGTTTCTATATCTTCATAATTAGCAAGATAGGGGAGATTTTACTTATGAATTATAAGACTACAGGAGTTTGTGCTAAGGAGATTAATTTTGAAATCGAAGATAACAAAATAAAAAGTGTTAGCTTTGTAAATGGATGTCCAGGAAACTTAATGGGAGTTTCTAAGCTTGTTGAAGGAATGGATGTTGATGAAGCTATTTCTAAATTAAAAGGAATAGATTGTAGAGGAAAAGGAACATCTTGTCCAGATCAACTTGCAAAAGCTTTAGAAGAATATAAAAAAAGCTTATAACAAGCACAAAGAGCATATAGTTTAAGTAATTTTTGCTTAAGTTTAATATATTTCTCTAAATAAAAAAAGTGACTATATAAAATTTATATAGTCACTTTTTATTTTATTTATAGTAAATCATTTGATAAAGCAGCTGCTTTAGATAGTTTATTATCTATTGCTATTATTATTTGTCCTGCTTTAGAAATATCACCAACTATAATTCCTCCAACTAAGATGTTGTCTTTGAAGAATAGTTTAGTATATTGACCTTTTGATTCATCTTTAGAACTTATTTTTTCATAAGAAGAATCGTTAAATCTTATTAAGCCAGCTGAGAATACGTGAGTATTTAAAGCATCTAATATTATAGATGGTGTAAAGTTTTCAAATGCTTTTTCTGCTTCACATGCATTTGCACCAGCAGTTTTACCCATTTCTATAGCTGCAGGCCAGTTTCCGTAAACAAGACCATTAAATTCAGCTACATCTCCACAAGCATATATGTCTTTAATACTTGTTTCCATTCTTTCGTTAACAATAACACCTCTATTGCATTCAATTCCAGTTTCTTTAGCTAATTCTATATTACTTCTAATACCTGTTGAAACTAGAAGAATATCAGCATCTAAAGTTTTTCCGCTCTTTAAGTTTAAAGAAGTTAATTTGCCATCTTTAGTTATTATTTCAGCACATTCCTCTGATGTTATGAATGTTATTCCGCAATCAGAAACTTGGTTTCTAAAGATATCAGCACCTTCTTGATCTAATTGGTTATTCATAAGATTTGGTAAGAATTCAACTACTGTAACTTCTAACCCAGCAAGTTTCATTTCCCAAGCTGCTTCTAATCCAAGAGGACCAGCACCTATAAAAACAGCCTTCTTAGCTTCTTTCATTTCTTCTTTAACATCAAAAGTATCTTTTAAATCTTTAATAGAGTAGATACCCTTAAATTCATGAATATTTTCACAATTTAAAGTAACTTCTTCATTATTATTTTTAACTTTAAATGGTGGAATAAAGTTATGGCTACCATTAGCTAATATAAGTTTAGTATATGGTATTTCAGTACCATCTTTTAAGATTACTTTTTTAGCATCTTTATCTATAGAAGTAACAGTAACTCCTAGTAATTCTTCTATATTATTTTCTTTGTACCAAGAAGATTTAGCTAAGTAGAAAGTATCTAAATTCATTTCTTCATTTAAAAGATCTGAAAGATTTGGTCTTGAGTAAGAAGATACTTCTTCACTTGAAAGTAATTTAACAGAAGCTGTACTGTTTATTTCTCTTATTGTTTTAGCAGCGTAGAATCCAGCAGCTCCATTACCTATAATAACGAAGTTATCATCAGTATCATTCTTTTCAAAAGTATCCATTTCCACTTCTATAAATTGTTCTTTTCCAGCTCCACAAACAGGGCAAACTTCAGGGCATACTGGACTTTCGAATATTTCACCACAAACTAAGCATTTCCAGTATCTTGTTTTACCATTTCCAGTTAATACTTCTTTAGTTTCTGTAGCATTATTTGGAGCATAATCAAGTTCCTTTTTTCCAAACATAGTTCTTGAGAAATCTCTACCAAATTCAAAAGCTTCTTTTAATTCAGTTGTTGATGGTTTAAACTTAATTCTTAAACCAGGTCCAAATATATTCATTTTTAATTCTTTTAATCTAGCTTCTATTCTTGGAACAGCTTCACCACTCCAACCAAATGAACCAAAGGCTGCAGCATATTTTCCACCATGAATAATAGGGTTTAAGTTAGCTAAAAGAATTCTAATAGGAGGTAATAATTCTCCAACTATTGTTGGTGATCCAAATAGTATACCATCTGATTCTCCTATGTCAGCTAATACATCTTCTTGCTTGCTATAAGTTAAATCATATAATTTAACTTCAACATTGTGCTCAGATTGTATTCCCTTAGCTATTTCTTCAGCTAATTCTTTAGTATAACCATAAGCTGATACGTAAGGAATAGTAACCTTTTTATCTCCATTTATTTTAGGTTTTACTGGAGTACTCCATTCCTTATAAGTATTTATTATCTTCCAAGGATCTTGTCTAAGGATAGGACCGTGACCTGGGCATACAAGTTCTATATCTAAATCTTTAATCTTATCTATAGCTTTTAAAACATATGGTTTGTATGGTCCAAAGATACAATCATAGTAGTATCTTAAGGCATCTAAATATTCTTCTTCATTAGGAACTAAGTCATTAAATACTTCTTCACAAGAATAGTGGCTTCCAAAAGAGTCACAAGTTATTAAAGCTTTATCTTCTGGAATATAAGTGTACATTGAATCTGGCCAATGTAAAAATGGTGCAGAGATAAATTGTAATGTTTTGTTTCCTAATGAAATTGTGTCATTGTCTCCAACAACTATATATTCAAAATCTTTATTAACTATATCTTTTAAGAATTCTATAGCTTGCATTGAACCTATAACTTTAGCTTTAGGAGATAATTCAAGTAATTTTTCAACAGATCCAGCATGATCAGGCTCTGTATGATCAACAACTATGTAATCTATTGATTTAGGATCAATACCTAAGCTATTAAGTTTTGATAAGTAATCATCAAAACATTTTTCTTTTACTGTTTCAAATACAGCTATTTTTTCACTACCTTTAACGACATATGAGTTATAAGTAGTTCCATAAGGAGTGTACATAATAATATCAAAAACTCTTAATTCAGGATCTAAAGATCCAACCCAATAAATATCTTTTTTTACTTCTAAATAATTCATAAAAACACCACCTAATATATGTTAAAATTATAACAATCAAAATCAACTAATATTAATTATTAATTAATACCTACAATTAAATTATATTCTTTTTCATTGAAATGTAAATACTTTTTTTAATAAAATATTAAATTATTTGAGATTATAAAAAAATAATGGTAATTTGGCAGTTAAACCATATTACCATTATTTTAATCATTAATATTATTTTTTATTACAATTATATTTTTTTAGAAATTTTTCAAGATATTCTTCTGGCATACTCATGCATCCAACATGACCATGTCTTTCATCTCCTTCATGATCTCCATGAAAATCTGAACCACATGTTATAAGAAGATCATGATGAACAGCATATGAAATAAAGAAGTCAGTATCTTTTTTAGTATTTTGATAGTAAATAGCTTCTATACCATCAAAAGGAAATGCCATAACTTCCTGTACAGGAACTCTTTTTATAAGCTTTGGATGAGCAAGCACTGTTATAGCATTATTAGCTTTTAATATATTTATTCCTTCTTCTACAGAAATTTTTTTGTTAGGAACATAAGCTGGGCTATCATTTCCTATGAAGTTATCAAATATATATTCCCAATCATAAGGATACCCAGCTTCTATTATGCATTGAGCTATATGAGGTCTAGCAACAACACCTTTTCCCTTTGCTAAGACATCTTTATAATCAAGTTTAATATTAAAATATTTTTCTAAATTAGCTACGATTTTTTTTGCTCTACCTATTCTAGAATCCTTTAATTCATTTAAGAACTTTTGAAAATCTTCGGATTTATAAGAATCATCTCTAAAATATCCTAGTACATGAACTGTAGACCCCTTATGCTCACAACTAAGTTCTATTCCAGGAATAAATTGAATATCTAGTTCTTTTGCGGCTTCTTTTGCTTCATCAAGACCAGAAGTTATATCGTGATCTGTTAAAGCTATTAAGGATATACCTGCTTTTTTAGCTTCAGCAATTACCTCTTTTGGAGATAGTGTTCCGTCAGAAGCTAATGAGTGACAATGAAATTCTGCATTAATATTAATAGTAAACCCTCCTTTAAAACTGAAAAAATCAATGTATGTATAATAATTATTTGAATAATATTGTTAATTTTAAAAAATTTGTAGTATAAATATTTTAACACATAAATGAGAATAAAATAAATTAATTTTTAACTTTAGATTAAGTAATAACAATACTTAAGATTATTAATTAGAAGATTCAAATATATAAATGGTATAAAATTCATATTTTTTTTTAGGTGTTTTTGATATAATGATTTTAAACTAAATATTTTAGAGGTGAATTAATGTTTTTAATGATAGATAACTATGATTCCTTCGTGTTTAATTTGCTTAGGTATTTTAAGGAATTAAATGAGGATATAAAGATAAAGAGGAATGATAAAATAACTATAGAAGAAATAAAAAGATTGAATCCAGAGGGAATAATAATATCTCCAGGACCTAAAGCACCTAAGGATATGAAAGAATGTTTAAATATTATAGAGGAATTTAAGGGAAAGATTCCTATTTTAGGTGTATGTCTTGGTCACCAATGTATTGGATATTCCTTTGGAAGTAAAATAAAAAAAGGGGATTTCCCAGTCCACGGAAAAGTGAGTAAAATAACTCATGACGGAAAAGGGATTTTTAAGGGAATCAAAAATAATATAAATGTAACTAGATATCATTCTTTAGTAGTTGATAGAAATTCTTTAGGAGAAGATTTAGAGATAACTGCCTTAAGTGATGATGGGGTAGTTATGGGAATAAGGCATAAAAGGTACAATATAGAAGGAGTACAGTTTCATCCAGAGGCTGTTTTAACTGAATATGGCCATGAAATGCTTAAAAATTTTATTGATAATGCTAGGAAATTTAATATTATAGAAAGGTGAGTAATTTGAATTTTGAAATTAAGGAAATAGAAAATAAGCTTAAGCCACATGAAGTATATTCTTTATTTAAAGATGAAATAAACAGTATATTTTTAGATAGTTCAAAGGAAGATAGCGAATTTTCTTTATATTCATTTATAGGATTAAATCCTTTTAAAAAGTTTAGCTCTAAGGGAAATGAGATTTTTATAGATGAAAAACTAGTCTTAGGAGATCCTTTTAAAAAATTAGAAGAGCTTATTTTAGAATATAAAATAAATTATAATAGTGAGATACCTTTTTTAGGAGGTGCTATGGGCTATTTTTCTTATGATATAGGAAGAGCTATTGAAGATATGCCTAAAAGTGCTAAGGATGATGTGTGTATTCCAGATAGTTATTTTTTATTTTATGATAATGTAATAATATTTGATTTGAGAAATCAAAAAACATATATAACAGCCCTAGGAATTAAGGAAGAGTCAGAAAAAAGTATAGCTAATATTTATGAAAGAATAAAAGATAAGTATATAAATTTAAATATCAGCTTAGATAAAAATACTGAGTTTACTTCAAATTTTTCAAGAGAAGAATATATAAATTCAGTAAAAAAGGTTAAAGAGTACATAAAAGAAGGGCATACATATATTGCAAACCTAACACAGAGATTTTCCTGTGATTTTAATTCTGATCCTTTTGATACATATATAAGTTTAAGAAGTATAAATAAAGCCCCTTTTTCCTGTTATTTAAATTTAGAAGGTTTTCAAATTATAAGTTCTTCTCCTGAGAGGTTTTTAAAGGTGTTTAATAATAAGGTTGAAACAAGACCAATTAAAGGCACAAGACCACGAGGAAAAGATAAATTAGAAGATGAAAAGAATAAAAAAGAACTTTTAAATAGTGAAAAGGATAAGTCAGAGCTTTTAATGATTGTTGATTTAGAAAGAAATGACTTAAGTAAGGTATGCAAACCTTTTTCTGTTAAGGTTACAGAATTATTTAAATTAGAGGAATATGCTACAGTATTTCACTTAGTTTCCACAGTTATAGGAGAACTAAAGGAAGATGTTAGTTCTGTAAAATGTATAAGAGAATGTTTTCCAGGAGGTTCTATAACAGGTGCTCCTAAAATAAGAAGTATGGAGATAATAGAGGAACTAGAAGGCCTTAGAAGAGGGATATATACTGGGGCTATAGGTTATTTTGATTTAAGAGGAAATTGTGATTTTAATATAGTAATAAGAACTATATTAGCAAAAGATAATAAGGCTTATTTTGGAGTAGGTGGAGGCATAACTATTGAATCAGAAGAAGAGATGGAATATGAGGAAACTTTAGATAAGGCAAAGGCTTTAATGAGAGTATTATAATTAGGTTGTGATATAAAGTGATTTATATAGGAGAAAATAAAAAAGGTTATAGTATGGTTGAAAAATGTTCACTTAACATAGATTCTTCTGTTTTTTTTGGACGGGGAATTTTTGAAACTATACTTGTATTAAATAATGGAGTGTTTTTAAAGGAACATCTAGAAAGACTAAAAAATGGATGCTTAAATTTAAATATTCCTTTTAATATTAATGAAGAGGAATTAAGAGAGTTTATTAAAAATGAAAAAATAAAAAATAAAGCTTTAAAAATAACTCTTACTGAAAAAAATATAATTTATTCAACTAGAGATATTCCTTATGGCATAGCAGATTACAATAGAGGATTTTCTCTAAAGCTTAGTGAAGTAAGAAGAAATAGCACCTCTAAATTAACTTATTTAAAGAGCACTTGCTATATTGAAAATATTATGGAAAAGGAAAAGGCTAAAGATGAAGGCTTTGATGAAGTAATATTTTTAAATGAAAGAGGAGAGCTAACAGAAGGGGCTACTAGTAATATATATTTTATTAAGAATAATAAGATATGTACTCCAAAGGTTAGCTGTGGTCTTTTAGATGGAATAATTAGAGGATGGATAAAGAATAACTTTCAAGTTGAAGAAGGATGTTATAATATAGAAGACTTAAGAAATAGTGAAGGGATTTTTATAAGCAATTCACTTCTTGGAATAATGAGAGTAAGTCAATTTGAAGAAGAATTTTTTGGGGAAAAAGACTTAATAGAAGAAATAAAAAGTAAATATGAAAGTTCTATTATAAGCTTTTAAATATGGAGGGCAAAATGATCGATAAAGATAAGATAAAAGAAGGAATGAAACTAATACTTGAAGCAATAGGAGAAGATGTTAATAGAGAGGGTTTAATAGAAACTCCAGATAGAATTGCAAGAATGTATGAAGAAATATTTTCAGGCATAGGAATGAATGCAAAGGATCATTTAAGTAAAACTTTTGAAGTTCATAGCAATGATCTTGTTTTAGAGAAGGATATAACTTTCTATTCTATGTGTGAGCATCATTTAGTTCCTTTCTATGGAAAAGTTCATATAGCATATATACCAAATGGAAGGGTTGTAGGTTTATCTAAACTTGCTAGATGTGTTGAGGTCTATTCAAAAAAACCACAACTTCAAGAAAGGCTTACAACGGAAATAGCTGATTCTATAATGGAATACTTAGATGCACAAGGTGTAATGGTAGTTGTAGAAGGTGAACATATGTGTATGACTATGAGAGGTGTTAGAAAACCAGGTGCAAAAACAGTAACAACAACTTATAGAGGAAAGTTTTTAGAGGATGAAAGCTTAAAAAATGATGTTTTTAGAATGATTTCTATTTAGATATTATTCTTTGAGGTGTTTATTATGGAGAGAATAAATAAGATACTTAATAATAGTAAGTATAAAGACTATTTAAATAAGAATTCTTTCTGTGAAAAGGATAGGATTTTTTGCAAACATAACTTAGAGCATTTTTTAGATGTATCAAGAATTGCCTACATAATGGTCTTAGAAGAAAATATGAATGTACCTAAGGAAATTATATATGCAATAGGACTTCTTCATGATATAGGACGATGGGTAGAATATAAAGGTGGAGAAAAACATAATAAGGCTTCTTATAAATTGAGTTTGGATATTTTAAAGGAATGTGATTTTAATAAAGAGGAAATAGAGATTATTTTAAGTGGAATTTTAAATCACAGAAATAGTGAAGCAGAAGGATTAGATAAAATTATTTACTTAGCTGATAAAAAATCAAGAAGCTGTTTTTTATGTAATGCTGAAAAACTTTGTAAGTGGAGCAAAGAAAAAAAGAATTTAGACATAATTATTTAAGGGGGAACTTTTGTGAAAATAGGAAATAAAGAGTTTGAAATAGGAAAAAGAACATACATAATGGGAATTTTAAATGTGACTCCAGATTCATTTTCAGATGGTGGAAAATATAATGATATTGAGTTAGCTCTAAAGAGAGCTGAGAAGATGATTAATGATGGTGTTGACATAGTAGATATTGGAGGAGAGTCAACAAGACCAACTCATACCCCAGTAGGAGAAGAAGAGGAATTAAATAGAGTAGTACCTGTAATAAAAGCCTTAAGAGAAAAATTTGATATACCTATATCAGTTGATACATATAAGGGTAAAGTGGCAGAGGAAGCCATAAAAGCAGGTGCAGACTTAATAAATGATGTATGGGGCTTTAAAAAGGACAAATATATGGCTACTGTAGCTGCTAAATATGGAGTACCTTGTTGCATAATGCATAATAGAAATGATAATGAGTATGGTGATGACATCATAGAAACTATGAAATCAGATATGGAAGAATGTATAAAGATAGCCCTAGATGCTGGAGTTAAGAAAGAAAATATAATTTTAGACCCAGGTATAGGTTTTGCAAAGGATTATGATCAAAACTTAGAAGTGTTAAATAGATTAGATGAGTTTTGCAATATGGACTATCCAGTTTTATTAGGAACATCAAGAAAATCAGTAATAGGTAATACTTTAAATCTTCCAACAGATGAAAGATTAGAAGGTACTTTAGCTACAACCACTCTTGGAATAATTAAAGGATGCGAATTTGTAAGAGTTCATGATGTTTTAGAAAATAAGAGAACTGCCCTTATGACTGATGCTATGGTAAGAAGATAGGAGTTAATTTTCATGGATAAAATTATTATTAAAGATTTTGAGGTTTTTGGTAATCATGGAGTCTTTGAAGAGGAAAAAAGACTTGGACAAAAATTTGTTTTAAGCATAGAACTTTTCTTAGATACTAGAGAGGCTGGAGTTACTGGAGATTTAAGTAAATCTGTTCATTATGGAGAACTTGCACATAAGGTTGAGGAAGAGTTTAAAAAGCAAAGCTATGATTTAATAGAAACTGCAGCAGAAAAATTATGTGAGTTTATATTATTAGAATACTCTCTTGTAAAAAAAGTGAAGGTTTCCTTAAAGAAACCATGGGCACCTATATTAAGAAGTTTAGATACTGTATCTATAGAAATAGAGAGAGGGTGGAATGAGGCATACCTTTCATATGGGTCTAATATAGGAGATAAAAAATATTATATAGAAGAAGCTTTAAATGAAATAAATAAGGCTTATCATACTGAAATTATAAAAAGATCTAATTTAATTGAGACGGAACCTTGGGGATATACTGAGCAGGATGAATTTTTAAATGGTGCTTGTAAAATAAAAACTCTTTTAAACCCTAAGGAATTAATCAAGTTTTTATTAAGTGTAGAACAAAAGCTTAAAAGAGAGAGAAAGATTAAGTGGGGTCCTAGAACTATAGACTTAGATGTAATATTTTTTAATGATTTAATAAGTGAAGATGAAGAGATCATACTTCCACATCCAAGAATGCATGAAAGAAGTTTTGTTTTAGAGCCATTAAATGAAATTGCTCCATATAAGAT
>OGSY01000546.1_pt1 | contig 17421 bp, 13 predicted proteins | sample 1574281 | NCBI WGS metagenome assembly OGSY01 (sample SAMN03295855, study PRJEB24534) | human gut metagenome | isolation source: fecal sample 5 from infant 8 | host: Homo sapiens | place: USA: Pittsburgh, PA | collected 2014-07
TTTAGCAAGAGGCTGTGAAAGAAGCGTTTAGCTCCGAGCAAATAAGAGAGGATTTTTTAAAATAGCTTCTCATATTTTTAAAAATCATCGCTTATTGTTGAGGAGCTGCTTCTTGAACGCCGTTTAGTAAGAGGCTGTGAGCAGCATGTTCTACTTCAAGAATTAAGAACAAAAAAACGAAAATAGCTTCTCAGCAACATCTTGATAAAGAAACAATCGTTAGTTATTTACTAAACCATAGCCTTGTCAAACAATTGTCCAACAAGGCTATAGAAATTCGTTTGATTATTTTTCAGGAGTTTCTGGTACTTTGATATCTCCTGAGATGATTTTTTCTTTTGCTTCATTCACAGCTTTTTCTGCTTTTTCTGAAAGTTGACCTTTTGTGATACCAACACCGTCTTCTTTCAATCCGTAAACGGTATGTTCTCCACCAGGGAAATCACCGTCAGCTGATTTTTGAGCTAAGTCTTCAACAACAGTTCCTACACCTTTTAGAGTTGATGTCAAAGTAAAGTTTTTCTTTTCACCGTTTAAAGTGTATTCGCCTTCGTCCGATTGGTCACGGTCAACCCCGATAACCCAAACTTTTTTGTCGCCTGATTCGTTTAATGATTTCGCTTCTTGGAATACACCGTTACCAGTACCACCAGATGCGTGGAAAATGATATCTGCATTTTGTGCATACATTCCTTGAGCAATTGAACGTCCTTTATCTGGCGCTGAGAAGTCTCCTGCATATTGATTCAAGACTTTAATTTCTTTGTTTAAAGCTTTTGCACCAGCATCTACACCAGCTTTGAATCCTGCGTCAAAACGATCGATTACTTCACCTTTTACCCCACCAATGAAACCAACAGTGTTTGTTTCAGTTGTGTAAGCTGCGGCAATCCCAGCAAGATAAGAAGCTTCGTTATCTTTAAATGTTGCTGAAACCACGTTGTCTTTGCCGTCGATAACGTCATCAATAATAGCAAAGTTTGTTTCAGGATTTGATGCAGCTTGCTCTTCAATAGCTGGCTTCAATTTATAACCAATACCAAAGATTGTTTTAAAACCTGCATTCAAAGCTTGGTCAATATTAGGGATATAATCTGATTCATTTGCTGATTGGAAATATTGGAACCCATCATTTCCACGTGATAGATCATGATCTTTCCCCCAAGCTTGTAGTCCTTCCCAAGCTGACTGGTTGAATGAACGGTCATCAACACCGCCCGTATCTGTGATCAATGCTGCAGTTGCTGTTTTTGAACCGCTGTTTCCACCGGTTGAATCAGTTGAATCTGATCCGCTGCCACATGCGCCCAATAATAACCCAGCAGATAACGCTACAGCACTTAAACCAAATAATTTTGCTTTTTTCATTTCTGTAAAGCCCCCTAAAATAATTGTTTTATTTTTCAACAGTCAGCTGACTGAATGAACATGAGTGATAATTCTATAGATCTTTTTCTGTAAAGGCGTAAGGTAATAGTTCTTTAACCGTCATTGCCTTAGTCACACCGTTATCCCCTACTAAAGTTACCGGCATGTCTGGTACACAAAACTCAGCCATTACTTGACGACAAGCACCACAAGGAGAAATTGGCTCTGGCGTATGACCAGCCACTACTAAATGAGTAAACTCTTTTTCTCCTTCAGAAACAGCTTTGAAAAAAGCCGTGCGCTCCGCACAATTGGTTAAACCAAACGAGGCATTTTCGATGTTGACCCCTTGATACGTTTTTCCAGATTCAGTGACTAAACATGCACCTACTGGAAAATGTGAATATGGTACATATGCTTTATCCAATGCTTCTACTGCAATGTTGATCCATTCTTGCTTCACTTCTGTCATAAGCTTCCCCTTACTACTTAATAGCCTTCGCCAGTAGATCCTGACATAATCGAAACTCCTGCACTGGTACCAATTCTTGTCGCACCAGCTTCAATCATTGCCAAAGCTTCAGCTTCGTTATGGATACCACCAGATGCTTTTACACCCATTTCAGGTCCAACAGTTTCACGCATTAAACGAACATCTTCGACTTTTGCTCCTCCAGTTGAAAATCCTGTAGAAGTTTTAACAAAGTCTGCCCCAGCGGCTTTTGCCAGCTCACAAGCTTTTACAATTTCCTCATGATTTAATAAAGCTGTTTCGATGATGACTTTGACTAAAGCACGATCTTTGGCCGCTGCAACCACTGCTTCAATATCTTTTTGGACTTTATCAAACTGTTGAGACTTCATTGCCCCAATATTGATGACCATATCCACTTCATCTGCGCCATTTTCAATCGCATTTGTAGTTTCAAAAGCCTTAGTTTCAGCAGTATTAGCTCCTAAAGGAAAGCCAATTACTGTACATACTGCCACTGGTTCGCCTTTTAATTGTTCTTTTGCTAGTGCGACCCATGTTGGGTTGATACAAACAGAATAGAAATGGTATTTCTTTGCTTCTTCAATAATTCGCATAACGTCTTCTTGAGAAGCATCTGCTTTTAAGATGGTGTGATCGATCATTCGGTTCAATTCCATTTTTTTCTCTCCTTTTATTCGGTGATGATATCATGTATCAACGTAGGCTTTTCAGCCGAGTCACTAATTTGGATATTTTGATAGAGCAATTCTTGAACAGAAGAAATCTCTTTTGTATTACTGTAGATTGTCAACAATGATTCTCCCTCTTTTACAGGATCACCAATTTTTTTATTTAATTTAAGACCAACTGCGTGATCAATATCATCTTCTTTAGTTTTGCGTCCTGCACCTAACATCATAGCTGCAATCCCCAACTCATTCGCAACGAGTTTTGAGACAATACCACTCGATTTGGCTGGCAACTCAACAACATACTTAGCTGTCAGTAATCGTTCTGGTTGGTCTACGATAGAGTCATCTCCACCTTGATTACGGATCATTTCCTTAAATTTGTCTAAGGCTTTGCCAGATTCTAGCGCTTCTTGCAGTAAACTTCTAGCTTCTTCGATTGTTGCTGCTTGATTGGCTAAGACCACCATCTGACTCCCTAATGCATAACACATTTCCAGCAAGTCTTCTGGTCCATTGCCGTTTAACGTTTCAATTGCTTCCACAACTTCAAGACTATTACCAATTGCTTCACCAAGAGGTTCAGACATATCAGAAATTACGGCTACTGTCTGACGATGAGCTAATTTTCCAATACTAGTCATTGTTTTTGCTAAACGTCTAGCATCTTCAATATTCTTCATAAAGGCGCCGTCACCTGTCGTCACGTCTAAAACGATCGCATCTGCTCCTGCGGCAATTTTCTTACTCATAATCGAACTGGCAATCAAAGGAATCGAATCCACTGTCGCAGTCACATCCCGCAAAGCATAAAGTTTTTTATCTGCTGGTGCAAGATTTCCTGATTGTCCAATAACAGCCACTTTACTCTCATTGACAATTCGGATAAACGCTTCATCAGAAAGTTCGATTTGAAATCCAGGAATTGCTTCTAGTTTATCCAGCGTACCACCTGTATACCCCAAACCTCTACCAGACATTTTGGCAACTGTAACACCCACACTTGCGACTAAAGGTGCTAAGATCAACGTTGTCGTATCTCCCACACCACCTGTAGAGTGTTTATCCACTTTGATCCCATCTAAAGGACTTAAATCAATGACATCTCCTGAGTGGGCAATGGCAAGTGTTAAATCCGTGATTTCTCTATCGGTCATATCTTGATAAAAGATCGCCATCAACAATGCGCTGATTTGATAATCTGGAATTTCACCATTCGTGTATTTTGTAATAATATACTCGATTTCTTTTGTCGATAATTCATTTCCGTCTCGCTTTTTTTCAATCAGATCCACCATTCGCATTGCTTGATCCTCCTCGTCTTCATTCGGTATTATACAGGAATTTTCCAAAAGGTAAACCACTTTAGTAAACCAGTTTACTAAGAATACAAAGAGCTACTCACCGCCTTTGTAAACACTTACATAAGCAATATAACGCTGAGTTATCCCTTTGTCAATGTTTTTATGCTCTCACGAATAATTAATTTTGTTTCAAAGACTTTGTTCGGAACTTTGCGTTGTGGGAACTCGATCGTGTCGATCAAAAATCTTGCGGCATAAAATCCAATATCAGAACTTGGCTGTTTCACTGTTGTCAATTGAGGGATCATATACTCGGATAACTTCAACCCATCGAAACCAATAACTGAAATATCATCGGGGATTTTTTTGCCTAATTCATCAATCGCTTGGTAACAACCAATCGCCATTGCGTCATTTCCACAAAAAATTGCTGTAAGATCTTTGTGCTTTAAGAGCCGTTTAGACGCCTCGTATCCACCTTGGACCGTCAACTCCCCTTGTTCTACATACTTTCCATTGAAAGGGATTCCATGATCCTTTAGTGCATGACGATACCCGTTGAACCGTTCTTCTAACTGGTAATAGCCTGTTGTTTCTTTGAGCATACCGATTTTGGTATGACCGTTCTTAATAAACAAAGAAACTGCTTGATAAGCCCCCTCATACTCTTTTACAATCAACCGACCATTATCTCTGGTATTCAATCCACGATCAATCAAAATAATCGGCATATTTTTATAAAAATCACTATCTAAAGAATAGTCATCTGGCAAAACATTGGGCGTAGCCAATAAGATTCCATCCACTGAGCGATGAGCCAATTCTTTTAAATACTTGATTTCATTTTCTTGACTATGACGAGAGTTGCAAAGCATGATCACATACCCCAGTGGATTCAAGTAACTCTCGACCCCTTCAATCAATTTAGAAAAGAAGAAGTCAGTGACATCTGGCACGATCATACCAATCGTTTTAGAATGACGATTGATCACATTCGAGGCAAAGTAATCTGGTTTATAATGGTGCTCGTTAACAATATTCAGGACTTTTTTTCGTGTTTTATCACTAAAGCGGCTCCCTTTATTATTTAAAATTTGTGATACAGTGGTGACTGAAACACCTGCCATTTCTGCAATGTCTCGGATCGTTAGTTTCACTTCTTCTCCTCCTTTATGATGTAAATTCTTTTTTAGTTTACCAAAAGCATATAAAAAAGAATAGATAGAAAAAAATAAGAAAAAATCTTTTATTCACTAATAAAAATAAATAGCTTGGAAAGTGCCAATTTCCTAAACTGACTTCTTAAAAACTGCTGTAACTGCCGATCATCTGTCATTGTTCTTCTCTTTCATAGGAGTTTTTTCATTAGCTTGAGTAACTAGCGATTGATCTTTTCTATTATTGATTGCACTAGTTACTTTCTCACTCAAAGAAGACTTCTGACTTTGGGTTACTAAATTATCAGCAGCTAGATGTTCAGAATCCCGTTTTTCAATCGCTCCTACCATTCCATCTACCTGCTTGAGAAGTATTTTTTTCTCATCATGAGCTATTTCCTGATCGTTTAAGATTTCATTATGGAGTTCTAGAATCTTTTCTCGAACAGATGAAAAAAGTTGAAGCTCTTTTTGATAACCTGCCGTTCGATCCGTGGCGATCATCGTTGTTAGCTGTTCAAGGAAAGGTTTTTTATTGTCAATAGGAATCTTTGGATCTTGCCTTACTTGTTGCCTAAGATTTAAAAAGTTTAAATCATGTTTATCGACTGCCTGAAAATAGTCTGCCGTATTTCCTTTCATAAGAAGCTCTCCGATATCCATAGCTAGCCTCTGCTCTTCATTCTCTTGCAAATCTTTTTTAGTCAGCGTAGCTTGTTGACTGGCTTTTTCTTGTTCATCCTTGGGAACAGAAATCTTTCCCCCATCCCCTATCAGTTGTTTCTCTTGGCTCTCAAATCTATTTATGGCATCAAAGAGTCCTGTTCTTATCTTTAGAATTTTTTGTAACTTTTGTTCGTATTTAATCATGCGATGATCAATTTGTTGCTCCTTCTTCGTCTTTTGAGAAACCTCTTGTTGGTATCCTAGTTGTATATTTTGAACGTGAGACTTTAAAACAAGAGCAACAAGTGTGGAATCTTGCCGATTTTCTCCACCAACTCGTTGATTTTTTGCTGTTGGTTCCTTTAACTCAGATAAAACGATTACTTTCAAATGTGGAGGGATTCGTTCCTCTTGATTGATTCTTTTAATCATTTCCTCTTCCCATTTATTTTCACTTATAAACTTTTGGCACTCTTTGATATCACTTTGAGCAGTTACATGTTCCTTTTGTTTTTCATTACTATTCGTGGCTTTTTCTATTTGTTCAAAAAGCGGCTGATAGGTTTTATCCGTTGCCACTCGTTCTTTTAGTACTTCTAACAGTTGCTTTCTAATGAAAAATTCCTGTTTGATAACTGATATTTTTTTGATGTTGTTCTTTTTCGCTTCCTCTGAGGGATTAATTTCAGAAATGAGAGCTTTTTTTATTTCTTCTGAATACTCTTTGCTTTGTTTGATGCTAGCTACCACTTCTCGGGTCAATTGTTTGTCACTCATCAGTGCTTTATATGTATCTAGTTTTTCTTGAGCCACTTGTTTTCTTACTAATTCTTCGGTCAACACATTCTTTGTTAGCCAATCCAAATTTGACTCATCTTTGATTCCTTTGAGCAAGTCAATTCGCTCTTGTGGTACATCTTTTTTGAACATCTTATGTAAATCCTTATTTTTTTCACTTAAATCCGCAACTGCTTCTTCAAACAGTATAGCTTGACTATTAAATTTGGCGATACGTGCATCTAAATCGTTATGAAGTGCCTGTTTTTCTTCTGGAGTCAATCCATCTTGATGATCAATTTGTTCTTTCACATGTTTTACTTTAGAATAATCTGCCACACTTCTAATACTAACAAACTCCCAATAGACTGTTTTATTTCTCTGTGAAAGCTTGTCAAGCGTTGCCGCAGGACGATTTTGAATTTCTTGATTTAAGTTGTCTCGTCGCTGATCGTTGGGAATCGTATGGGTTAGAAATTCTTTTACCAGTTGTTCCCTCTCTGAGCGAGAAAAATCAAGTAGTTCAAACAGCAGCATGTTTCCAACAAATAGGACATCGTTGTTTTTTTGAGAATGGTAGCCTTTTTTGATCTGAGCAAATTTCTTTGGTTTTTTTTGGTAAAGCTTAATCATAGGCTTGTCGTTCATGATTTGAGTGAACCCGTTCTTAGCATCTCGATTCTTAAGTAAGAAATCAAATTTTTCTTGATCTTTCCATATCAATAGATTTTTATACTTAGACACCAGCGTGGGACGATACTGATGCAAACCATGATGTACTAATCCATCTAAGAGATCTAAAAGTTCATTTGTTAAAGCAACATGTTGATCATCTGGCTGAACTTCACTTTTTTCTCTTTTGCTATTTAATTTTTCTCTTTTCGTTTTATTGTTCTGGACGATCCCCTTCGCCTTTTCTTCCCATGCTTTAAATGTTGTAGCCATTTCGACATGGTCTTTTTCTAAATACCTTAATACGTTTTCCTGGTTATACATGGGTAATTCTAAAATAGATTTAGTATCTACTATCATTCTGGTTTGTGTCATCTTTTTATTCTCCTTTCAAGTCACTCAAATTTTTCAATACCATGCTAGTTTTGTTTTCTAAAAAAGGAAGAAACGTTATTCAATTATTAGCTCCTTGAAATACGCCACTTTTCAATAGGAAAAAGTTCCACTAGTTAGCGAAGTGTCTCACTCCTTTCATCAACTTTTTTACGATCTCCATATTCCCATGACCTAGAGTACCTATCGCCTGTTTTTTAATAGAAAGAAAGGGACAAAAATAAACCGAAGGACCCGAAAATAGTTACTTCTATTTTAGGATTCTTCGGTTGCTTTTAGAGTGTGTTATTTTGTCATAGCTTTTTATTTAGTCTCAAACACCACAATCAAACAGTTATTCTTTGATACTTTTGATGATATAGTACCCTTTCTCTTTATGGACGATTTCAGCATTCCCAAAGGTCTCTGCCATTTTGCTTTTCGCACTAGGAGCCCCTTGTTTTTTTTGAATGACAATGGTTAGTGTTCCACCCGATTTTAACCTTGGATATGCTTCGGTTAAAATTTCGTGTACCACTTTTTTACCGGCACGAATTGGCGGATTGCTGACGATTGCTGCATAAGTTTCTTCATGAACTGCTTCATAGATATTCGATTGATGAATATCCACCTGTTTGATCCCATTGCGGTTCGCATTTCCTTGAGCTAATTCTACTGCCCGAGAGTTAATATCGACCATCTCAACAAATCGCTGACTAGCAAAAGCGATCGCCAATCCAATCGGACCATAGCCACAACCAACATCCAAAATTTTGCCATCAGCTGGCAGCTCTTCCCAATTAAAGGTATCAATTAACACTCGTGAACCAAAGTCGACTGTTTCACGTGAAAATACTCCTGAATCTGTTACAAATTGGAAGTTTTTTCCTTTTAATTCAAATGACCATTGTTCAAAGTCATGTTCTGTCGTTGGCTCTTGCGAATAATAATGATTCGTCATATCGTTCATCCTTTTTATATTGTTTCTTGTTTCTTAGTCTATCCTTTTATCAATTGGCATGCAATGTCTATTTTTCCTAGTTTAAATAAATAGTTGATCAGAAACACGAACAGAATGAATTTTGATATGTCATCCTTTTTATTTATTCAGTTAAAAATAAGAGACTTATAACCATTCTCGTTTAGTGGTGGGGTTTAGCCGTGTTTTATGTTAAAATGATTCCATTGATGGGAGAATGCAGGAGGCTATTATGAATGATCCAATGAACTACTACCGTGTGGCAAGAGAAGAATGGCGTGAATTTTATCGTAATGGACAAGCACCTTTGACCCAAGACGAGCTAGATAACATCAAAAGTTTAAATGACCGTATTTCAATGCAAGATGTTCGAGATATCTATGTTCCTCTTGCTCATTTGATTTATCTATATATGAAAGAATTTGAATCTCTTTCATTAAGTAAAGGTCTATTTCTTCATAAATATGTCGAAGTACCGCCATTTATTATTGGAATTGCTGGGAGTGTTGCCGTTGGAAAAAGCACAACAGCTCGCCTGTTACAAACGATCTTATCACGTACATTTAAACGCAGGAATGTTCAGTTGATTACAACTGATGGTTTTTTATATCCTAATGAAACGTTAAAAGAACGAGGGATCATGAATCGTAAAGGATTCCCAGAAAGTTATGATATGGAGATGTTGATCGATTTTCTTAATCGAGTAAAATCCGGTCAGGAAGAAATAAAAGTACCTGTTTATTCACATGACATTTACAATATCATTCCTGGCGAATATGAATTGATCCAACAACCTGATATTCTGATTGTTGAAGGAATCAACACGCTGCAACTGCCTGCTAATCAACAAATCTATGTCAGTGATTTTTTTGATTTTTCTGTTTATGTTGATGCTGATTCATCATTAATTGAAAAATGGTATTTAGATCGATTCGGTGCCTTACTCGACACCGCTTTTCAAAATCCACAAAATTATTACTATCAATTTGCTATTGGCGATCGTGACGATGCATTTAAAATGGCGCAAGAAGTATGGAAAAATGTGAATTTGAAAAATTTAAACGAATATATCTTGCCTACTCGTGGCAGAGCAGATATAATTCTCCATAAAACTGAAAATCATATTATCGATTCGATTTTCATGCGAAAATATTAGCATTTTAAAATAGTTTATTCTATTTTGAGATAAAATTTAAAGGGATAGGGGTAATAAATGTGACAAACGTTGCCGACATGACAAACGTTGAAAAGATTATCGTATTAGACTACGGTAGCCAGTATAACCAATTGATTACACGACGCATCCGTGATTTAGGAGTTTTTTCTGAATTATTGAGCCATCGGGTTTCTGCTGAAGAAGTAAAAGCAATGAATCCAAAAGGAATCATTCTTTCCGGTGGTCCTAACAGTGTGTATGATGAAAATGCTTTTGGAATCGATCCAGAAATCTTTAACTTAGGGATTCCTGTATTGGGTATTTGCTACGGTATGCAATTGATTACGTATAAGCTAGGTGGGAAAGTTGAACCAGCTAAAAACCGTGAATACGGAAAAGCTCAGTTAGAAGTAACCAGTGACGATGCAGTATTGTTCAATGACACACCTAAACAACAAACCGTTTGGATGAGCCACGGGGACTTAGTAACCCAAGTTCCTGAAGGATTTGAAATCGTTGGTACAAGTAAAGACTGCCCGATCGCATCCATCCAAGACACAAAACGTAATTTCTATGGTATCCAATTCCATGCAGAAGTTCGTCATTCTGAATACGGAATCGAATTACTCCGTCATTTTGCTTTTGATGTTTGTCATTGTGAAGGAAACTGGACAATGAATAACTTCATCGATATGCAAATCGAAAAAATTCGTGAACAAGTTGGCGATAAAAAAGTATTGCTTGGACTTTCTGGCGGCGTGGATTCTAGTGTCGTTGGTGTTCTTTTACAAAAAGCAATCGGTGATCAGCTAACTTCCATCTTTGTTGACCATGGTTTATTGCGTAAAGGCGAAGCAGACCAAGTAATGGAAAGCTTAGGCGGGAAATTTGGTCTAAATATTATCAAAGTGGATGCAAGAAAACGTTTCTTAGACAAGTTAGCCGGCGTTTCTGATCCTGAGCAAAAACGTAAAATCATTGGTAATGAATTTGTGTATGTTTTTGATGATGAAGCAACAAAATTAGCGGGAGAAGAAGGAATTGCTTTCTTAGCCCAAGGAACACTTTATACTGATGTGATCGAAAGTGGAACGGAAACTGCTCAAACGATCAAATCTCACCATAACGTGGGTGGACTACCAGAAGACATGCAATTCCAATTGATCGAACCTTTGAACACATTATTCAAAGATGAAGTCCGTGAATTAGGAACACAACTAGGAATGCCAGATTCAATCGTTTGGCGTCAACCTTTCCCAGGTCCTGGTCTAGGTATCCGTGTCTTGGGTGAAATCAGTGAAGAAAAACTAGAAATCGTCCGTGAATCAGATGCGATCTTACGTGAAGAAATCGCAGCAGCTGGCTTAGATCGTGACATTTGGCAATATTTCACTGTTCTACCAGGAATCCGCTCTGTCGGTGTAATGGGCGATGGCCGTACTTACGACTATACAGTAGGTATCCGTGCAGTCACTTCTATTGATGGGATGACAGCAGACTTTGCCCGTATCCCATGGGATGTTTTACAAAAAATCTCTGTCCGCATCGTAAACGAAGTCGCTCACGTCAACCGTATCGTGTACGACATCACTTCTAAACCACCTGCAACTGTGGAGTGGGAATAATAAAAAACAGCCAACAAACGTTGTTAAATCAATGTTTGTTGGCTGTTTTTCATTATCACACTTATTCTGTAGCCTTTTGATAAAATTCTTTCTATCTCCATTCCAATCAATCGTTCTAATTTCTTGCCACTCTTATCTTTGACAATCAATTGACTATTCGTATAAAATCGGAGATCTTGCTAAAAATAAAGAACGTAAAAAATCAGAAAAGCTAACTCGATGACCATAAAGTTAATAACTTGTTTTTTTCTTATTGCAGTTATCTTTTCGACATCTTCCCTGTCCAACAGAACGATTTTCAATGGATTATCGGGATGTTGATTTAGATAATTCTCCCAAAACTGTGTTTGTTTCTGACTTGACGGAGCGATTATACTAAGAAGTAAAATACAAAAGGTTAATGCACTTAAATAGGAAACTAGTCGAAAAATCTTGATAAAGCATACTAGTGACCAAAGCGCCTATAATACTTGCAAGTAATGCAACAGTCAATAACATTTGAATACCTCTTTTAAAAGTGGTATTCAAATACATATTTTGATAATTTATAATTGCTGTTTTTCTCAGCTTTAAGTCCTCTTTACTAAGTTCGGGGAACATTTCACTCACTTTATTTTTTTTTCTTCTTTTCCATAGCCCTTCTTTGATTACGTAATCTAAAACCACAAAAAATAAAGACGGGTATCGCTATAATTGCATAAAATTGACTAACTAATCTCAGTACTTCCATTGAGAACCTCCATCTGTTTCCTAATTAATTAGTCCATAATAGCAAAGTACATTAAACTTTTCATTAATATTAAATGAGTAATTTTTACTGCAAACTTACTTGAATTACTACCAAAACAATGAGGAAATATTTGCCTTCTCTAAAAGAACAGAAAGAAGTTTTTCTTCTTTCTGTCCAAATGATTCTAAGATTTCTCTTTACCAATATCATATCATTTAACAAAGAGCCCATAAAATTAGGTTAACTTTTAACCTATCTCTTCTTTTTGTTTCTTTTATCTGTGGAATATTCATTCACCATTGATCAGCGTTTCCCCTTATTGACCACCTATGTTCAAACTAACAATTTCTCAAAGTTAATAACTATCAAACACGCTATGTAATTTCTGTTCTTGTTTGTTGATAAAAGAAAATCAAGTTTTGAATTTCTCTTGATTTGGGATATATAGAAATACCAAATATAGGGATATTGAACTGTCTGTTCAGCATCGTATTGGAAACAATACAATCATAATTTTCCTTATGTAGCATCTGATCTGTAACTACCGGGGTTTTGCTGGCTACAAAACGATATCGTCCTCCTAGATAAAGCTCAAGCTTTGCAATAATGTAGCTAGCATATTGTTCAGAATTGGTTACAATCAAAGCCCTAATTTGTTTACTCGTTTCAATCTTTTTTAGCAGATCATGCCAGTAGACAAGTAACAAAGCGACTAATTTTCTGGTAAATTCGTCATTTTTCATATACTTTAATAACTCTTTTTGATCCTTGTTAATTAAATAATTCTTTAGTCCTACTTGAATACTTTCGATTTCTGGAAGTATCTGTTTTAAAAACTGATGATGTTTATCATATAAAATAAAAGAAAGATTTTCCATATAGTCGCCATCATTAATTATTTTATAGCAGATTTCTTGTCGTTCTTCACATTTGATCTGATATTTTATTTCCAAATAATCAAGCAATATCCCAACCATCTTTGTTAAATAAGGTTTTTGTTGGTAGTCATCGCTGTTGTTCTGTATATCCAGTAGCGAACAAACAAACGGCTGTTCAAAGATGTATTTTATCAGATCCTGATCCTCTTCAAGAGATAACCATAAAGAAGTATTTTGCTTCTCATTTGATTCTAGGCATAAAAGATTATTCTGCTCTTTTTCAATAAATTGTTTTTCGTTTTTTACTTGGTAAATTTTCATAGCAATATAAAATAAAAGCTGATTATGTTTTCGGTGTTCCAGTTTACGAATTATATCTTGAAGTTGATTATTCGTTATGTATTTTAAGTATAATTGACGACTTTTTTGACAAATTTCTTCATTGAAGGCCTCTTCTAAACACACATATTTTTCTAAAAGTAACTGGATCGTCAACTTTTCAATTAATTGTGTATTTCCCGTTAATCGAATCAATCCTCGAATTCTTAAGTGATATTGCTCTAAGGAAAGGTTGATGCGCTTCACCATTCGTCTTAAAGTGCTCTCTGAAATAAATAGTTGTTCCGTTACTTCCAAGTAGTTCGTATATTTATTTAACACGATTGCTTCTAAAAATTGATACTCAATCGATTCATTCATAATAATTCGGTAAATATATTCTTCTGTGACATGAGGAGCAATTTCTGCAAATATCCCATTCTCACGATCAGTATGTATATTAATTTCTTTTGCATAAGAATCGATATCCATCAAGTCATTTCTCAATGTTTTTGAAGAACACTTTAATTGAGATTCTAAATCTTGAAAGCGATAGGTTTCTCCTTCAAAAAGCAATTCCAGTAGAAGTAACTGTCGTTTCATTTTTTTCGATAAAATATTTAACATTTACTTCCTCCCCTCTTTTTACCAACTATAAAAAAGCATTCACTTTTTTCTATTTGAATGTTCCTATTTATATTTTAAAGAAAATTTTTAACGAATTAGAATTTTTTTTTCAAAAAAATAGTAAAAATGGGTATAAAAAATATGAAAAATAAGCAATCCTATCTACCTATTTTATAAATAGATCATTTATGGCCTTTTTTTGCCCTTAGACCTTTCAAATAATCAGAATGCTGATCTTGCCAACAGAAAATAGTATCATTCGCCTTCTCATTTTAAAAAATAACTAAATAAATTATTTTAGCGAAATAATTTATTTGATTGAAACATTCCTTCAGTAAAACAAACTGCTAAAATTAAGTATTTTATGCTTTATTTTTTTTATATTTAAATTTATACTGTTTTTAAAGCAATTAATTAATAACAAAAATTAATAAAAAAAGGCATATATTATACCATTTTTAATGATTAAAAAACTATTTTTATCATAAATGTACTTTTTTACGTCATAACTGTTAGATGGGAGTGTCCAAGGTGAAGAAAACAATTATTATAGTTAGTAGTTTTTTAGGTTTAATTGCTTTATTTTTTATGATTGAATACTTTGCTTCTCCTGTAAAAGATGTTACTTCAAAAGCTGAAATGAAAATGACTACTGGAGCCAAGATGGAATATGTGCCAACAAAAGATGAACTAGTAAAAATTGAAGGAGATCAACTTCAATTACTGGGCATTTACACAGTAGTTGGTATCCATTTCGACAGACATTCTTATGTGACGTTAGCAAATGCCGAACAAGAAGAAATCAACTTTTCTATTTCAATTATAGACAAACAAAAACAGACATTTTCAATCCCCGCCATACAATTCTCACCTCAAAATTTACAGCTATCTGATTCTTTTGGCATAGCAAAAAAAGAAGCACGCTACTTTGCTTATAAAAAAAATTATCCTGTCGCAAGTGCCACTCATACAACAGACTGACCAATCAAATATACCCCTACAAGGTATATTTGATTGGCTTTTATCTTTTCAATGGAAAGAACCTCGAATAACTTTTCTGTTTATTTTTTTTCTTCTCCCACTCGACCATTGATCTTTTATACTAACTATTTCATTCGAGACGGCTTGTTTCCTTTGTTTTTCGTCATTTTTCCTAATTTATTTGATTCTTCTTGTGAAAAAAATAAACCAATTATTAAATCCGTTATTTTAAAAAGATAAAATAACACTATGTTCAAAAACCGAAAGTTATTTAATCAGATGGATCAATCTATATAAATTGTTGTCTGCCTATTCATTTAATATTTATACAAAAATATTGTATACCTGCTTTTATCGATAGGTTGGAACTTTTCGTTTTCGTTATCCCCTGTGGAAAACTTTCGGAACAGATTACCTCTCTGATACGTATCTGTGTATAATTAGATACAACGAATCCCGGATCTTTCAATTCTTTAGACTGAAAGATCCGGGATCAAAAATAAACGCTTCTTACTTCTTTAATGCTACAACAAATGGAATCATCATAGATAACAAAATAACCAATAAACTACATTGCCGATGATCTATATAGATAAGGATCGTTATCATGCTCGTAGTTAGACCGATATTCAATTTTTTTTGATTGATCATAATCATCCCTCTTCAAGGAAGATTTTCCTCTAGAAGTTCGACCATTTTTTTATCTTTTTGTTATATTTCTCTTAATTTTTTTGAACATCTTTAATTACTATATTGAGATTCGATTTTACGGCTAGGAATCAGCCAACCAAGTAAAATCACAGCATTCGTTACTAAAACAGCTATTGGTGTAATGACATAGCCTAAAATAATTCCTAAAATATTTAACCCAATTGACCAGTAGGATTTTCGATAGTTATCTAGTAATTCTTTGATATTCTTTTTATTTTTAGGATCAGACTGAACCAACTCTCTTGCTAAAATATAGTAAGCAATATTAGCTCCTAAAGTTACTACACCGTATGTGATCTCTGGCGCTAAACTATGACTATACTCGCTGATCCAAGACGTGACAAAGGGAAAAAATGATAAAGCAAAGATAAAAAAGCTATTTGCCCACAAAACTCGCCAATTTACTTTATGAACGACTTGAAACATATGATGATGATTATTCCAATAGATGACCAATGTAAAAAAGCTGACAATATAGATCATAAAACGATATCCTAAGGCACTTAGCGCTTGCCAAGTGTCAGTGTTTGGCTGGTGAAGCTCTAAGACCAAGATAGTCATAATGATTGCGATAACTGCATCGGTAAAAGCTTCTAAACGATTTTTTGGCATATTTTTGCCTCCTTTTCTGACTTATTGTAGTAAAGATAGCTAGAAAAAAGCAACTAAATCAGTCTATAGTTGGAGGTAACGCTCACTTTATACTGCTATACTCAATGAAACAAGAGGATTTAACTATCCTAGTTCTCTAATAAATAAGCTAAGTTCTAAGTACATTTTTATTAAATTTAACTTATTTTGGGAACTAGAAAGAAATGAGGGGTTTGTATGGGACAAAAAAATACTTTTTCAACTATTTTCATGCTAGTAATGGTATTCATTATAGGTAGTTTTGTAATTAGCCTTTTTACTAGTATTTTATGGTTTGCAATTAAATTACTCATTCCTATTGCAATCATTATTTGGCTAATTCGTGTAATTTCTGGAACAAATCGTCGACATCATCGAAAATATTACTAATATTGAAAAAAGCAGCACACGACAGATTCCCCAGTCTTGTGCTGCTTTTTTCGTTATATTTTTATCAGTTGTTCCAAATGATATATCATTTGATGGTATTACCCTAAAGCTACATCTAGTACCATCATAATGATAAAACCTAACATCACCCCAAAAACGGCAAAATGTCGTTTACTTGATAATGTTTGTTGGGCTTCGGGAATTAATTCCTCAACAACCACATAGATCATCGCACCTGCTGCAAATGCCAGTGCATAAGGTAAAAGGATGGTTACTCGTGTCACTAGCACCGCACCAATCACACCTGCGATCGGTTCAACAATACCTGAAGCTTGTCCATATATAAATGCCTTTGTTCGACTCAATCCTTCTTGTCTTAAAGGAATCGAAACAGCTGCACCTTCCGGAAAATTCTGAATTCCAATACCCAATGCAACCGAAATGGCTGCCAAAACGGCCGCTGTTGGATTATCGGCTGTACTGGCAGCCCCAAATGCTACCCCTACAGCCAAACCTTCAGGGATATTGTGCAAGGTGATCGAAAAAACTAATAAGATTGTTCGTTTTAAATGCGTAGGTAGGCCTTCTTTTTCGTGCTGTGGGCCAAAGTGCATATGGGGAAGCGTTTTATCAGCGATATAAAGAAAGACACCACCTAATCCAAAACCAATACTAACGACCAGCCAAGCGATATCGCCATTTTCTTCAGCTTTTGTAATCGCAGGATCAAGCAATGACCAAAAACTAGCAGCAATCATGACCCCCGAAGCAAAACCAAGCATGAGATTCAATACTTCTTTTTTGATTTCTTTAAAGAAAAATACCAACCCAGCCCCCAGAGCTGTCATAAAATACGTAAATGCTGTCCCCGCTAATGCTTGTTGCCACGGGGCTAAGCTTAGTAGCCATTCTGTCA
>OGSY01000566.1_pt1 | contig 16612 bp, 10 predicted proteins | sample 1574281 | NCBI WGS metagenome assembly OGSY01 (sample SAMN03295855, study PRJEB24534) | human gut metagenome | isolation source: fecal sample 5 from infant 8 | host: Homo sapiens | place: USA: Pittsburgh, PA | collected 2014-07
TTATAGTATAATATTTTAAATTCTATCCATATTGATTTGTATTATATTTTAGAAATATTTAAAATATAACAATAAAAAATAGACCATAATAACTGCCCCAAACTTTTAAGAGGTTGCTATTTATCATGGTCTATTAAATATACTTACTATATTATATTTTTATTTTAATCTAAGATTATTATGCTTTTAAAGCTTAGCACTTTTTACTTAGATAATTCCATATTCTTTTAATAATTTTTCTATGTCAGTTCCTGCTATTTGTTTCATTACTTTTCTCTTTGCTAAAGGTGGTAAATCAAGTTTTGGTTTTTCACCATCTAATAAACATACTCCAGCATTTAATAAGTAACGAATGTCATATCTTGATGCATATACCTCTGGTACTCCCTTTTCAACTCCAGTTAATACATATACTGCTTCCATAGCTGTACGTCCTGAGTATTCAATAGTAAATACTGTATCTCTTCCTGGATCGTCTAAAGTTTCTGCAAATTGTCCAAGGAAAGCAAAGTTAACTGCATTCTTAGGAACAACATAAGGTCTGTCTCCAAATTCACGAGGCATAAATTGTGAAGTTATAAATGGCATCATTACAGGAATTGCTGTACAAGACTCAGCAAGTTCTTCAATTTCATTAACTGGAACGCCTATATGGAATAACCATTCCTTTGTAATTTCCTTACCAGTACAATCTCTCATAGGTTTCTTAATATAATCACCCTCAACATCTGAGAATAGTCCATATACCCAAACTACTACATCTTTTTCTGGTTGGCCATAATATTGTTCTTGACGATTTATAGTCCAACTCATTAGCCATGAAGAATCTACAGCTGTAACTATTCCTCCTGTTACAGTCTTTCCTCCATATGGTGAACGTTTGGTTATTTTTTCAATGTATTTTGGTACACGTTCATCATGACAAGTTACTGTACAAGATTCCCAGTTTGATTTTTCAGTGTCTGTACAGAATTTATCTGGATGTCCAAATTCATCTGATTGTTTAGCAATATTTCTCCATAATTCCCAGCATCCTTGTGGTTCTTTATTAAATGGAGCAGGAGTATTATCATCACCATATCCTGAACCTTCTGTCATTGAACCATTAGTTATGAATACTAAATCATTTTCAGTTAAGTTTACAGAAATATCTTTTCCATTTTTATCCTTAGCAACTATTTTTTTAGCCACTTTTTTATCATTGCTTATGTCGAATTCTACATTTTCAACATGTACTCCATATTCAAACCTAGCCCCATTTTCTTTTAAGAATTTAACCATTGGTTTTACAAAAGATGTATATTGATCATGTCTTGAGAATTGCAGAGCTGAAAGTGTTGGTAATCCACCAACATGGTGTATAAATCTATTCATATATAATTTCATTTCTAAAGCACTATGCCAGTTTTCAAAGGCAAACATAGTTCTCCATAATGTCCAAAAGTCTGTATTTAAAAGTTCTTCAGAGAATATTTCATCAATTGATTTATCTTGAAGTTCTTCATCTGGTATAAGAACAAACTCTGCTAATTCCTTAGCTAAATCTTGTCCTAAATTAAATTTAGCATTGTCATATCTTTCTCCATTTTTATGAGTTATACGGCAATTACTATAGTTTGGATCATCATAATTTGTGTAGAAGAAATGATCTAATACTGTCATATTTGGATCTTCAGTAGATGGAAGTGAACTAAATAAACCCCATAAAACTTCAAAGTGATGTCCCATTTCACGTCCACCACGAGCTACATAACCTAGATTTTGAAGTACTTCTCCATCTAAAGAGCCTCCTGGAAGATCTAATTGTTCAAAAAATGTTATTTTGCTACCATCCATATGTGCATCTCTAATTAAAAAACATCCTGCTGCTAATGCACCTATTCCAGTACCAATTAAATATGCACTTTTATTTTCAATTCCTTTAGGTTTTCTAGCGTGTACTAATGCATGATAGCTTCCATTTGTTAAAGTAAGTCTGTCATCATGTGTTTTAAGTTTCATAAAATCCCCTTCTTTCTTAAAACTAGCTATAAGTTTTCAAAACAAATCTTAGCCCTTTTTAAAACAATCCTTGATTAATAAATTATAATCTTATGAATATAAGATTTTATTTACTAAGTGTAAGTTTTAAAAATAACTCTAACTTCCTTTAAATCTATAATATAACCTTTTACCATATATTTCATTAGATAAATAAGGGGAGTGTTCAAAGTTCAAACACTTAAACACATCTGACTAAAAATTAGGCACTACTCTCTTTGTGCCTAAATTCCTAAATATTTTTTAAAAGAGTTAAAAGATTTTTATTAATCATTAGGTTATTTCCTGATTAATTTATTAATCCTATAAATTATTTCTCACCAATTTTATTAAACTCTTCACTACGCTGAAGTGATAATTTTATATTTCCATCAAATAATTTTCCTATTCTTCTTATGATGGCATCTGGATCTTCCTTCATTCCAGAGGAAATCCATTGAATTACCATTTCTGTAAGTGCACATTGATAGAAGGTTGCTATTAGTTTCATGTCATATTCAGAAGCATTTATTCCATGGCTTAACTTCTTAACATACCTCTCCATCATGTTTCCTGAAACATTATAAATATAATTGACCAATTCTTCCCTCTGCATTGAATTATATACATGATAAATTACTTTCTTATTTCCTAAGGCAAATCTTGTTGCTAGTACAAAGCTTTCCTCCCAGGACATAGTGTCATTATATTCATCTATAACATTTTGAAGCTCAGTTTGAAAAAGTTCAGATAAAAGCTCATACATATCTGAATAATAATAATAAAAAGTATTTCGATTAATTCCACAAGCTAATGCTATATCTTTTACAGTAATCTTATTTAATGGCCTTTCATTTAATAACTCTATAAATACGCTACGAATCATTTTTTTAGTATATTGCTGAGCCAAAAGAATCTCCCCCTTTTGATTTCTATTAATAAATTATAACATTAACTTTATATTTTTTCATAAAATGGTTATTATTATCTCTCATAATCACAAATTTTCTTATTACTTTACAGCACATTATGAAATATATGCTTTTTAGAAAATTTTACAATAAAAAAGTATGTATATTATAGATATTAATGCTAAAAATATAATCATAAAAATTTAATTAAAAAGTGAGGTGAATATAATGACTGTTTCATTTGCTATTACATTAACAATGTTAGGTATTTCTGCTGGAGCTAGAATAGCAGAAATATTATTAACTTAATAAATTGCATGCTATAAAGATTAATTAGTTTTTAGAACTTTTTATAGCAACATATGTTGTTATTATAAAATAGTAGCTACTTTTCTCTAACTAAATAAACTAATACTTAGTTAGAGAAAAGATTTATGATTAATATATACTTTATATAAAAAGAAAAGAAGCACTCTATTGATTTGCTCCTTATTCTTATATAGCTTCATTAAATTTTATCATAATTAATCTCATGTAAAATCACTCTAATTAATTTAGCTTTTTTCTATTAATATATCTATTAATCTCTCAATTTTAAATATATCCATAACATTTATTCTTACTATTCAGTATATATTAATTATTAGGATATTTCTTATATTATATTCGTCTATAATATTTTGAATCTCAGTTAAAAAAAGTTCAAATAAAAACTCATAAATATCTAAATAATAATAGTAGAAAGTATTTCTATTAATTCCACAAGCTGATGCTATATCTTTTACAGTAATCTTTCATTTAGCAACTTTATAAATTCGATAAGAATAATTATTATATACTTTTACTATATTTAAGTGATTTTATATACTTTTCCATATATTTGTAATCAGGAATATAATCACCACTTTCATCCAGTTTAGGATTCTCATTCTCATATAATACAGGAATTTTTATCTCAACAGTTTTGCATGCATTTAATTGAATTTGTCTTCCATAATCCCATCTAAACTTTTCCATACTCATTACACCCATTAAAAACATTGCTATATACTTATTAAATCCTTTATACTTTGACTTTAGAACAGTCACATCATGAGAACAGCAAAATGGTCTATCTTGATAAAAAGCTGACATTCCTACTTTTCCAATAGTTATACAATTTCCATCAAATGCTTTTTCTAAGCTAGTCATTTTCATTATTCCATTATTGGTATCCGAAGCTGTAATTAATGGCATTTCACCTTCACCATAACTATCAACTGGATAAAATACACCCTTTGCTAAATCAAACAATTTTGTTATATTTAATAATTCCCATTTGGAAATATCTAAATTCATTGATTGCTCTGTACTAAATGGTGGTTTATACTTATTTTGAAATTCTTCAAGGTTATCCAATAAATAAAATAACATTTCTTTATCATTAAATTCTAATTCATTCTTATAACAATGAGTGTATAAAGAAAATTTTTTCAACTGTTCTTCGAAATTTTTATCACTAATTTTAGACCAGTCAGTCTTTATATATGCTTCAGCAAGACACTCATCTTTGATTTCAATTTCTTTTTTCATAAATACTGTGTCATTAGGTTTAGCCAAACCTTTTAACTGTCTTAACCACTCTGACTTAGTAGATAACCATGTTCCATTTTTGTCATATCTTCCAGAGTGAGGTACTGTCACAAATCCATCATCCAACCATCTTGATAAAAATACAACTTTATCAGAATCATTGTGGGGTATATGAGCTTTAAATACCATTATACATGTTGTTGTTCCTACTTTACTATTTTTAAATAATTGTTTAGGCATAGACATACAAGCTAGTAATGTATGCTCCTTTAATATTATACTTCTTAATTTAGAACCTTTATTACTTGCACAACTAACAGGTACAATAGCTATGCCTATACCTCCTTTTTTAAGGTATGTAAGCATTGAATAAATAAAATCTAATTCAGATTGACCGTTGGACTTTTCTCCTTTATTTTCTTTTGATTTATCTGATTTTAATGAATACGGTGGATTAATCATACCTACATCGGCTTTAATTTTATCAAGTTCACCTTTCAATGTTATTTCATTATTATTTTCATCTCTTCCAACAACAGCGTGATGCTTTAACAAAGAAGAACATGCATATAAGTTAGATTTTCCATCTCCATGAAATCTCATATTTGCATACGCTAAAGCAAACATTTCAGGCTCTTTTTCTACACCAATCAAACATTTTTCTCTGACTTTTATTTTTCTAATATTTTTATCTTGCTCACATATAGTCAAATTGCTTATATTAGCATCCATCCTATTTAATGCTCCTATTAAATATCCACCTGTACCAGTTGTTATATCTAAAACTTTTACTGTGTCATCTAACTTACGCCCTATGTAATGCTCCGCAATATCACAAAACAACTCAGTTATATGTTTCGGTGTAAGAACTATCCCCTTATCCTTTGCATCTCCACTTGCATATTTTAAAAATACGGTATAAAATGTTCCCATTATATCTAAATCCGTGTGATTTTTCCATTGAATTATAATATTTTCATAAACAGAGAATAAACATGAAGATAGAATATTTTCACCATATTTAAAATATTTACTTTTCCCTTCAGGAACATCTAATAATGATTTAGTTAAAATTTTATTGTAATACTCTCTTAATGAATCTTTTTTCATCTTCGGTAGGTTATCTTTATTTTCCCATATATCTTCTAATGATTCCTTTAATAGTTTTATTGCATTTTTATTTATCTTATCTTTAAAATTCTTTTTTCTATCTTCATCAGGAATTGAAGCTTCCGTTAATGTGTATAATGATGAATCTTCATTAGTTAGTGCTAGAACAAGTGCTGATACAAAACCAGCCCTGTCCTTCGCTGATATTCCATTGGCTCTTAAATAATTACTGCATGCAGATGCATATGAAGATAATTCTTTGAAGATCTTATCATTTTCTTTCTGATTTCTTCCCAATTTTTCATCAATTTTTTTTTTATAATCATCAAAATTCATAAGTGTATTAGAAAAATCACCATCTTCTAAAAGCTTTATATCTTCTAAATCTTTTCCTTTAGGTAATACGAAGGATGTAATTCTCATATTATCCTCTAAAGTTCCTGATATCGCAACTGCTATAACATCATGAATATCATTTACAAAAGTAGCATAATGTAATGCTCCATTTATACAATAACTTGAAATTTCATCTTTACCTCCTATCCCTTTTTGATAGCTATTAAGATTATCAAATGTTTGATGTTTCTCTATATTGTCTTTACATTCAATTACCATTACTATATTTTTATCACTACATTTAACAACAAAATCTGGTGTTCCTTTTTTACCTGTTAATTTTTTACTTGAACTTCTAAATGCATATGTGAAATACTTATCATACTTTTTATAACTATCCTCTTTAAACCAAACTACCCCATTAATTTCAGTATCTTGCTCCTTTGGAAGTCCAACCTGAGCAAATCTTTTAATTGTTAGTCCCTTTGTAATTTCTTCTGACAATCGATACCACTCCCAAATTTAAGTCTATTCTAGTAACAAATAGTTAATTATTTACATTATTACAACCTTTAACATCCTTATCTTTTGTACATCAATATATTAACATATCCACTCTGTAACTTTTTGTCATTTTTTGTACAATTATTCATGAAATCTCATCTAACTCTTTCCTTAAAAATTTAATGCATATCTTTTTTTAATATATACTTCTTAAGATTTCACCATGGATTCAAATCTATTAATAAAAAAATTCCTCTCTTTATAAAAAGTGAGGAAATTTCTTTTTAAATTATAATTCTTTTATGTTTCAACTAATATATTTATTTTTATAAATTTGTTCACTTATCATTATTAATATTATTATTTTACAGTTTATCTTTAAATATCTAATAATCAAATAAAAATCTCTTTTATTTCAGTTTTCTTTTGTCTACTTAAGCTTTCAAGGTATTTTTTCGAGTTTTATGTATATTTACAATTATTTGTACTCCCCCCAAAAAGTCACACCAAAAAATCCCCCTCAAACTCACTTGTCTTGGTACACTCCCCAAATTATCGAACTACTTTTCTCCCATTTTCTCATGGTTTTCATTACCCTTTTTCTTATTCGACTTTTAGAGATTTCCGTAATTGTCTTACTTTTTCTCCTTTCTTTTCTCTGTCTAACCCTTATATCTTATAAAATAAAAACCCTCCAAAGGCTCTTTTTTCTGCCTTTAGAGGGTACTATTTTTTTGATTTTTTATTAAGTTTTTTGACTTTTTGTAAATGCAAGCAGTTTTGTGACTGGTTTTAAAAAAGTCCGTCAACTCCAAAACCATTGGTATCACTGAATTATGACTGACCTTGCCGGACTTTATATATTTTCTAATCACTATATATATACAATTAAATAAATTGCATTTTTTTATACTATTTTTTTTACTTTCCTATATATAAAGAGTAAAAAAAATACGTCAATTATAGCACAGCCCTTGATATCACTAAAAAAGCTCTGGTTTCAACTCTGTCATTAGTCCGTCACAACTCAGTCACACTAATAAGTTTAATATTTATAATTATTTCTTAATAAGTAAAGCAACATTTTCAATATGTGCAGTGTTTGGGAACATATCCACTGGTTGAACTTCTAAAGTTTTATAGCCATTCTCTTCTAATACTTTTAAGTCTCTTCCTAAAGTACTTGGATCACAGCTTACATATACTATTTTTTTAGCATCTATATTTGTTATGGCATCTAGTAATTTTTTATCGCACCCTTTTCTTGGCGGATCTACTACTACCACATCAGCCTTTACTCCCTTATTTATTAAGTCTGGAATCACCACTTCTGATTCTCCAACGAAGAATTCTACATTCTCTACTTTATTTTCCTTTGCATTTATCCAAGCGTTATCTATAGCCTGTGGAATTATTTCTACTCCATAAACTTTTTTAGCCTTTTGTGATAGGAATAATGTTATTGTTCCTGTTCCACAATATGCATCAAAGACCTCTTCATTTCCTGTAAGATTTGCATATTCTAAAGCCTTACCATATAAAACCTCTGTTTGAATAGGATTTACTTGGAAGAATGATAATGGAGATATGTTGAATCTAAAGTCTCCTATGTAATCTGATATTGTATCTTCTCCCCATAGAGTTTTACTTTCTAAGCCTAATATTACATTAGTTTTCTTTAAGTTTATATTTTGTATAACACTCTTTATTCCAGGAATATTTTTAACCATTAAGTCTACAAACTCTTCTTTATGAGGAAGTTTTTCTCCATTTGTAACTAAGACAATCATAACCTCATTAGTTGTAAAACCTCTTCTTATCATTATATGTCTTACTATTCCCTTTTCATCATACTCACCATCTACATTATATGGTCTTATATTAAATTTCTCTATCCACTCTCTAGTAAGTTTAACAACCTTATCTCCTATTTCATCTTGAATTAAGCAAGATTCCATATCGATAATGTCATGACTTCTTGGAGCAAAGAATCCTATTTTAACCTCTCCATTAATTAATCCTATTGGCAACTGAACCTTATTTCTATATCTCCAAGGATTCTCCATTCCTAAAGGATATTTAACTATGGTAGGATCTAACTTTCCAATCTTGCTAACACAGTCCTTAACTCTATCCCATTTAAAATCTAATTGTGCCTTGTAAGAAGCGTGCTGAAGTTTACATCCACCGCATCTTTTATAAATAGCACAAGGTGGATTAACTCTTTCCTCTGAAGCTTCTAATACTTCCATAAGTTTTCCATAGGCAAAATTTTTATTAACCTTAACTATTCTTACTTTAACCTTTTCGCCCTTTAAAGCTCCCTCAATGAAAATTGGGTATTTATTATCAATTTTAGCTATTCCTTCACCCTCATATCCTTGAGAGATTATATCAAAAATATATTCTTTATTCTTTTCAACCATCCACTAAAACTCCCTTATGTATATTTAATCATCTATTCTCTATAGTTTATTTAAAAACCTAAATTTCATTTATATTAGAATAAATCACTTTAATTTTCTCTTAATATAAAAGCTATTTTTTAATACTATCCTAAATTCAGTATTTTTACTAATTATTATTTCAGTTAATTACACTAAAACACAAAATGAACTAAATCATCATATTAAGTTATTATATAAACTTAACTAATAACTAACTTTTAAAGTTTATCATATGGAATAAGCTTTTACAACGCACTATTAATAAGCTTTTTCTACTAGATTAAGTTAAAATACTCTTAACTTCCTCACCTATTATCTTTATACCCTTTTCTATCTCTTCCTCTGAAAGCCTTGTAAAACCAATCCTTAAGGTATCTCTCTTCTCTCTACCTTTAATATTATGTCCCTCTAAAGAAAACACTCTATTTTCTTTTTCTAAGTAAAGGTCCTTATCTATATAAAATAAATCTCCAGGCATAAAGAGAACTCCCCTATCATAGCACCTTTTTAAAAGCTCTCTTGTATCAACACCTTTTATTTTTAAGAACATATAAAGTCCACCTTCGCCCCAAATTTCTGCCTTTTTAATATATTTTTCTATAACCTTCTTTGTAAATTTATATTTTTCCTTATAAACTTTTCTAACTTTCTTAATATACTTTTCAAAGGCTCCACTTATCATGAAATCATAAAGAATTCCTTGATCTAAGAAGGAGGTATGGATGTTTCTACATCTTTTTACGCTTTCTAATATCCCTATTATTTTCTTATCTCCATATACCCAACCTATTCTTAAGCCTGGGAATAATATTTTAGAAAAACTTCCTATGTATATTACACCATTACTTTCTCTATCTAAAGATGCTAAAGGAATAGTTGGAGAACTTTCATATAAAAGCTCCTCATTAAAGCCATCTTCTATAATAGGAATACCAGCATCTTTTAAAATATTATAGACCTCTTCTCTCTTTTTAATAGATGCCACAACTCCTGTGGGGTTATGATATGAGGGAATTAAGTAAGCAAATTTAATCTTTTCCCCAAAGTTTTTAATTTTTTTATTTAAATCTTCTATGTCCATGCCATCTTTGGTCATTTTAACTCCAATAATATTTAGTTTGTGAGTTTTCATTATTTTTAAAGCTGTATTATGGGTTGGATTTTCACAAAGTATATAATTTCCCTCTTTTGTAAATGCAGAAAGCATCATATCTAGTCCCTCTGTAAATCCATTAGTTACTATTATTTCTTTTTCCTCTGAATAAACTCCCTTTTCTTTCATATAATCCTTTAAATAATCTATAAAAGGTTTATATCCCACAGCATAACCATAATTAACTATTTTATGTTTTTCTAAGGCAATTCTATTAGAAAAGGATCTCTTTAACTCCTCAATATTAAAAAGATTTCCTGGAGGAGCTATACTTTTAAAAGAAATCATTCCCTTTTCCCACTTCTCTTCACTTTTTATAATATCTAAACTTTCAGCTAAGACCCCATATTCATTAGTTTTATACTGCCAATCAATATTCCACTTATTATCCTCTTTAATTTCAGAGTTTTCTTTCTTCATTGATGGAACTTTATTAGACTTCTCATTAGAAAATTCTTTTTTTACAAAAGTTCCTTTGCCTTTTATGGTTTCAACCAATCCTTCACTTTCTAAAATTTCATAAGCAGACATAACCGTATTTCTTCCTATTGATAAAATACTGCTAATCTCCCTTGAGGAAGGCAGTTTACTTCCTTCTATTAAAACTCCCCTATTAATAAGCTCTCTAATATACCTTGCTATTTGTATATATTTTTTCTCATTTTCATTAAAAGTTAAATTCTTAAACATAACTTCCTCCAAAGTAAATTCATAAAAAACCTTTCTTTTAAGATAAAACTTATTTTTAATTACATAATTTTAAAAATAAAATCTCTTTTTGCTCCACGCTTTCAACATTAAACTAAATAAATTCTATCATATATGTTTTTATTCAAACAACTATATCCATTCATAGATTCAACTTCCAGTATAAATAAAAGCATTTTTACACATTATATATACTGTTGGTAGATCCAACAAAGAGGTTCTTAATTTAAGGAGGAATTTATTATGAAACACAATTCAAGTATCGGATGTACAGTTCATGAATGTAAGTACCATTGTAATGAGGACAATTATTGTACTCTAAACAAAATAGAAGTTGTAAAGCACACTGCTGAAGCATCTTCTACAGAATGTACTGATTGTGGAAGTTTCGAAAGAAAATAATAAATTTTCACTCTAACACTAAAAAGGAGGCTATAATTTAGCCTCCTTTTCCAAATTTTTATGTTGAATTATATTATTTTAAGACTTAATTTATTAAATTTCTCATCAAAATTTTACAACTTATTTTTTTTCTATTTTAATTACATAAATGAAGAAAATAATTTAAATTCTTCTAAAACTTTTTAATTACTATTACTATTTTAATTACATAAGTGGAGCAAATACTCTTATTATAGATCTTAAAATTCTAGTAGGAACTTTAACCTTAGCACAATCTTCTAAAGTTATTCTTTGACATTTTTCTAAAGTTTTTAAGAAATCATCTTTTATCTGTCCTACTGATTTAGTTTTATATAGCCAAACTCCACATTCAAAGTGAAGATATAAACTTCTATAATCCATATTTATAGTACCTACTATTCCTATTTCATCATCAGAGACAAAGGTCTTTGAGTGAATAAATCCTGGAGTATATTCATATATCTTGACACCAGATTCTATAAGCTGAGGATAATAGGACCTTGTAACTATATGAGCATACCATTTGTCCTCAATGTGAGGAGTAACTATTCTAACATCTATTCCACTTTTAGCAGCAAGAGTAAGTGCTGTAACAAGTTCATTATCAATAATAAGGTATGGAGTATTTATATAAACATAGTCCTTTGCCTTATTTATAATATTTAAATATACATTTTCCCCTACTATTTCATCATCTAAAGGACTATCTCCATAGGGCTGAACATATCCATCACTTTCAAATTCATCTTCATGATGAAAATATGGGTAATATTTTTCATACTGCTCTTTTCTTTCACTATAGAAATTCCATATTTGAAGAAACATAACTGTTAAATTCCAAACAGCATCCCCCTTTATCATTATGGAGGCATCCTTCCAATGTCCAAATCTAACAATTTCATTTATGTATTCATCAGCTAAGTTTATTCCACCAGTAAATCCAGTATGCCCATCTATAACAGTTATTTTTCTATGATCACGATTATTCATCCTTAAGGATAAAAGGGGAACAAAAGGATTAAATACCATACATTTAATTCCCTTAGCCTCTAAAACTTCATTATACTTATATGGTAAAGTGCCTAAGCATCCCATATCATCATAAACGAATCTAACCTCTACCCCTTCTTTAACCTTTTCCTCTAATATTTCTAAAATAGAGTTCCACATAACTCCTTCATGTACTATGAAATATTCCATAAATATGTAGTGCTTTGCCTTTTTTAACTCTTCCTTTAACCTTTCAAAAAATACCTCTCCAGGAGATAAATACTCAGTTGTAGTATTTTTATATACTGGAAACTGAGAGTAATCAGCTATGTACCTTGATTGATTAGCTATGCTTTTATCTAAGTCTTCTAGCTCCTCTAAAACTGTTCTATCATCATATAATAAATGTGCCGTTTCATCATAAGAAGCTTTTATTTGTTTTCTAAACTTTTTGCTTGTCTTATTTCCCCCAAATATTAAATAAAATAATCCTCCAAAGACAGGAACTAATAATACAGGTACTGCCCATGCTAATTTATAGGATGGATTATCTTTTCTGCTAACAATATAAATAAATACTACTATACTAATAAAGATAAACAGAAAATACACATATATGAAATCTTCGCTTACTTTCCATATAGCCCCCATAAGTATAACAAACTGTATGAATATAAGAAATCCAACTATAAATGCTCTACTTAGTAGTTTTTTCAGAAACTTTTCCATTTAATCCTCCTTAAACTTATGAATCCAATTTACCTCTTTAATTTTTTATATTAAAAATTCTTCTTAACTCTTTTAAGAAATGAGATACTAAATAAATTAATGTGTAATATTAATCAATCTACCTTAGATTTAATTCTAATAGTAAAACTATTATCTCTAATCTCCTACATAATATTAGTCCATTAACTCCCATCCCTTTATAGCTACCTTATAATAGAGCCATCTAGGTGTAAACTTACTAACAAAATATAAAAATTTATTGCAAAATCCAGGAATAACTATTACCTTTAATTTCTTATTTATATTTTTTAGGCTTATTTCCACCACTTCTCTTGTACTCATCCATCTTACAAAGCCTTTATTTTGCAATTTACTCTCTTCCATGTTTAATTTACTATGAAAGTCTGTTCTAGTAAATCCAGGACAAAGGCATTGAACCTTTATATTATTCTCTAAAAGTTCCATAGCTAAACATTGAGTAAAACTTATTAAGAAAGCCTTTGTAGAACAATACATTGCTGAACTTGGAAATACGTTAAATCCAGCCATAGAGCTAACATTTATTATGTACCCCTTATTATTCTCTTTCATCTTCTTGCTTAAACTATGACAAAGCTTCATAGTAACTAACATATGTACCTTTGCCATATCATATTGCTTACTATATTCATCCCTTGTAAAGGAATCATCAGCTCCATATCCTGCATTATTCACCAAAAATTCTATGTTATCTTTTTTCTCTAATCTTTTTATAAAATCATTAAGTTTATTATCATCAGTTAAATCTAAAATTTCTACATGTGTCTTAACCTTAAAATTATTCTCTATTTCTTCTGAAACAGCTTTAATTTTTTCAACTCTTCTACCTACTAATATTAAATCATATCCTTTTTTAGCTAGTTGAAAAGCATATTCCTTCCCTATTCCACTAGTTGCTCCAGTAATTACAGCTATCTTACCTAACTCATTCATTTTACTCCCCCTTATATTCCACAAATAATTAAGCTATTTTTTCAGAACCGCCTAACAGACCCTAAATATCAAATTTAAAATAATAATTTATTTAAAATATTTATTTTCTTATACCTTTTTACTTAACACAAGACTTTTATCACCATACTAATAAATATATATAATAGTTTCTTTAAGTACTTACTATAAAATATCATTTATTTAATTAATTTTGAAGTGATTTATGTTACTTTCTTAAAAATATATTTTACCATATAATTAAAAAGCTAGAACCTAAAAATTAATTTTTTAGTTCTAGCCTTTAATGATTATTTTTTATAAAAAGTTTCACATTCAGTCGAAGTAGATGTTGTAGCTTCTGGCCCAAAAACTTGTATATCAGTAGAAGTACAAGTCATTCCAACATTATATGTACAATTCATAGCATAGCATTTTATCTTATGATCTACATCTTCCTGACCATCTAGTGCTTGCATTATTGTTCCAGCATAATTAGTATTAAATGCACTTTTAATTGCATTAACAAAGGTTCTTGGTGCAAAGGTATTGCAACAGGTTTCTTGTTTCTTCTCTGCACTCTCTCCATCAACTTCAATAGTCAAAGCTGAACACATTCCATTAACATAGTTAACACAATTATGAGCTGAACATGCTAATCTTGTCATATTCAAATCCTCCTCAAAATATTATTTGAGGTTATTTTTTGTATTTATATTAAATTTATACTATAAAACTATATTAATCTAATAATTTTAAATAAAAAAAGAAGCACTCGATGGTATCAGTCATCAAGTACTTTTTCATCTTGGAATCAGTTGCCATTTGATTCTACTTATATTATTTCATAAGCACTATCTAATATACACTATTTTCTTTTACTTGTCATAAAAATATTGTTAACTTTTTGTTAACTATATATTTTTATAGATTTTATTTAATATAATTTATTTTTATCTTCATTTCATTTTGAAATATTTACATTTTTAAACTTCTAATCTTTTATTAACACTTTATTAACAAATTAATTTTCTTTAAAATCTACTCATTTTTCCATTTAAGATTATAATATTTTATCTAACTTTATAACCTTTCAAAATTTATATTTTTAATTAATAAAAATATAAACCAAAAAATTTTTATATTAAACAACAAAAACATACTCTCATAAATATTTAAATAATGAGAGTATGTTTTCATAAAAAAAATAGGTAGACTACTCTACCTATTTTTATAATCAGTTATAAAATTATTTTACAACTTCAACTTTTACTATGTTAGTGTTTCCTTCGTTAGCTGGTACACCTGCAACAACTACAGCAGTGTCATTAGCTTTAACGAATCCAGCATTTTTAGCTATTTCAACAGCGTTTTCCATTGTAGCATTTTCAGCAACAACTGGGTAAACTCCGAAGCATAAAGCAACTTTCTTAGCAACTCTTTCATTTGGAGTTACAGTAACGATTGGTGCATCTGGTCTGCATTGAGATATTCTCTTAGCAGTAGCTCCTGATTGAGTTAATGAAACTATAGCAGCTGATTTTAACTCGTGTGCAGCGTTACAAGCAGCTCTTGAGATAACTCCTGGTACAGCTGGTATGTGTTTTTTAGCTTTTGATGAAGCTAATTCGTAGCTTAACATTTCTTCTGACTTAGTAGCTATTTTAACCATAGTCTCAACAGCTTCTACTGGCCAGCTTCCGTTAGCTGATTCACCACTTAACATGATAGCATCAGTACCATCTAAGATAGCGTTAGTTACGTCTGAAACCTCAGCTCTTGTTGGTCTTGGGTTTCTCATCATTGAGTCTAACATTTGAGTAGCAGTTATAACTGGTTTTCCAGCATTGTTACATTTTTCGATGATCATTTTTTGAACTGAAGGAACGTCTTCCATTGGTATTTCAACACCAAGGTCTCCTCTAGCTACCATGATACCGTCTGAAGCTTCGATGATAGCATCTATGTTATCAACACCTTCTTGGTTTTCGATTTTTGAGAATATTTGTATATCAGCTCCACCGTTAGCAACTAATACTTCTCTTATAGCTTTAACGTCTTCTGCTTTTCTTATGAATGAAGCAGCAACCATGTTAACGCCCATTTCACAACCGAATATTAAGTCAGCTCTATCTTTATCAGTCATAGCTGGTAATTTTATTGATACTCCAGGAACGTTAACTCCTTTGTGAGTTCCAACTAATCCAGTGTTTCTTACTACACATTTAACAGCGTTTCCTTCTACAGATACAACTTCTAATCCAACTAAACCGTCGTCTATTAAGATAGTATCTCCAGCTTTAACGTCTTTAGCTAATCCAGCATATGTAACTGAACACTTAGTAGTGTCTCCTATTACGTCTTCTGCTCCAGCATATATAGTAAATTCAGTTCCAGCAGTTAATTCAACTTTGCTTGGCTCGAATTTTCCAGTTCTTATTTCAGGTCCTTTAGTATCTAATAATATAGCTACTTCTTTACCTAATTTTTTTGATATTTCTCTTACTTTAACCATTCTTCCTTTATGTTCTTCATGGTCACCATGTGAGAAATTGTGTCTTGAAGCGTTCATACCTGCTTCGATTATTTTTGTTAAGATTTCTTCGTTTTCACTAGCTGGTCCGATAGTGCATACTAATTTTGTTCTTCTCATTTAAAAAACACTCCCTCGTAAAAAAATTAACCCTAAGTTTAAAATATATAATAAATAATAAATTTAAAAAATTTATTATGTCATTAAC
>OGSY01000573.1_pt1 | contig 16484 bp, 18 predicted proteins | sample 1574281 | NCBI WGS metagenome assembly OGSY01 (sample SAMN03295855, study PRJEB24534) | human gut metagenome | isolation source: fecal sample 5 from infant 8 | host: Homo sapiens | place: USA: Pittsburgh, PA | collected 2014-07
ATATAAATTTTTTAAATGTTTTGTGAATTTATGTAATAATTTAGTTTTGTTTGATAAAATACAAATATCAATATAAAATTTATATAAAGGAAATTTTTTGGAAAATTCCAATTTAAGTAAAAAGAATTTTAAAAAAGAAAATAATAAGAAAAAACTATCTCATAAATCAATATATAAAAATAGAAAATTGAAAGCTTGGGTTTTTATTTTAACAAGTGCACTTTGTGCTTATTCTTTATCGCTTCTTGCACCAATTAAGACTTTAGCAATAAGCCCTTTAATAATTGCTGTTGTTTTAGGAGCTATTTTGTCAAATACTTTTTATGAGACTTCACTTTTTTTAGAAAAAACAGGCGTTATAAAAATTGCAACAAAACAGATTTTAAGACTTGGAATAGTTTTATATGGCTTTAAAATAACATTAAATGATATTGGTCATGTTGGATTTAGCGGCGTTTTAATGGCATTTTTTATAGTTTTTTCTACATTCTTTATAGGATATTTTTTAGGACTTTTCTTAGGACTTGATAAAAAAAGTTCTATTTTGATAAGCTCAGGAAGTTCTATTTGTGGTGCAGCAGCAGTTTTAGCAACAAGCAGTGTTATAAAAGCAAAGAGCGATAAAATAGGAGTTGCGGTTTGTACTGTTGTGGTTTATGGGACTATTTTTATGTTTTTATATCCAGTTTTATTTAGACTTGGGGTTTTGGATCTATCAAAAACACAAATGGGATATTTAATGGGACTTTCTCTTCATGAAGTAGCTCACGCGGTTGGCGCTGGAGCAGCCGTTGGCCAGGAGGCAAATGATTTAAGTGTTATAATGAAAATGCTTAGAGTTTTAATGCTTGTGCCATTTTTATTTATGATAAGTTTTTTTGACTTGGAAAAAGTGCATGATAAAAATAGTGAAAAAATGAGTAAAAAAATAACTATTCCTTGGTTTGGACTTTGGTTTTTGGCTATGGTTTTTATCGGGTCATTTTTGCCATTAAATTTGCGTGATATTTCACTTCCAATTGTAAATTTTATAGATATTATGCTTTTAACAACAGCTATGTTTGCCCTTGGTGTTACAATTAGAAAAGATATGTTAAAAAAATCAGGTAAAAAGCCATTTATCCTAGCTACTTTTTTAGCTATATGGCTTTTTACTATTTGTTTTATGATTGCTAAATTTTTAGTTTAGATTTCTTAAATTTTGAAGATTTAAATTTCTTAACCTTCTTTTTTCTTAAGTTTTGCTAAAAGTTCTTCAATGTCATATTTTGCTCTGTGGCTTTCGCTCATTAGATGAATAATTACATCGCCTAGGTCTATTACGCTCCACTCATCACTTGCTTCAACACCTAAAAACTCTTCACCTAAAGGTTTTAAAGCTGCATCTAGATCATCAGTTAAAGATAGTCCATGTTTTCCTGTAAGAGTTGTGGCAATTACTACGTATTTTGCGATATAGTCCTCATTTCTCATATCGATTATCTCAACATTTTCAGCCTTTTTATCCTCTAAGACTTTTTTAATAATTTCAAGTTTTTTTTCCATTTTTTTATCCTTATAAAAATTTATTACTTCACTTTTTATGGAATTTGGTATGAAGTCTTTGTTTAAATTTTGTCTAAATTCTGTAGATGAAATATTAACATTAATGTCTAACTTTTTCAAGGGTAAAATTTGTTTTAAGTTTTTTATCTCATCTTCATTTCTTGAAGCTATTACAAATTCTACCAAACTGCACAACTCATCAAATTTATGCCACTTATTTAAATCTTTTAAATTATCTTCGCCAATAATTAAATAAAATTTATCAATTTTAAATTTAGAATATAAAAATTTAACGCTTTGTATTGTGGAAACTGGATGATTTTGCAAAATTTCATAATCACTTATTAAGACATTATCTAAATTTTGCCAAAGTTTTTTACACCAATTAAGCCTTAAATTTGGTGGGGCAAGAAAACTGTCTTTAAATGGATTTATAAAAGTTGGCATTACGATAAGTTTGTCTAAATTTAGAACTTTTAAAGCTTTTTTTACAATTTTATCATGTCCTAAATGTGGTGGATCAAAGCTCCCACCAAAAAGTGCTATTTTCATTTTAATTAGTTTTAACCTTAAATTGAGTAAAATAAGCTTTGATTATACCAAATAAAAGGAAAATATATGGCACTTAAATTTGCAATAAACGGTTTTGGACGCATCGGAAGATGTGCTGCTAGAATTTTATTAAACAGACCTGATACTGAACTTGTTGCGATAAATGATACAGCTAAAAGAGATATTACAAGATATTTATTAGAGCATGATTCAGTTCATGGTAAATTTAATAAAAAAGTCGAAGTTATAAATGATGATTATATCGCTGTTGATGGTAAAAAAATAAGGGTTTTTTCAACACGCGATCCAAATGAATTAAAATTTAAAGATTTTGGTGCAGAGGTTGTGCTTGAATGCACAGGAGCTTTTCTAACAACTCAAGGTTGCGAAGTCTATATTAAAAACGGGCTTGATTTGGTTGTGATGAGTGCCCCTGCTAAAGATGATACGCCAACTTTTGTAATGGGCGTAAATAATGAAAATTATAAAGGCGAAAAAATCATTTCAAACGCAAGTTGTACAACAAACTGTCTTGGACCTATTGCAAAAGTACTTGATAGTGAGTTCGGTATCCAAAAAGGACTTATGAATACAACTCACGCCTATACAAGTAGTCAAAACTTGCTTGATGTAAAAAGCAAAGATTATAGAAGAAGTAGAGCAGGAGCTATTAATATCATTCCAACAACCACAGGTGCTGCAAAAGCCATAAGTTTAGTTTTGCCAAATTTAAAAGATAAAATGCACGGACTTAGTCTTAGAGTTCCAGTGCCAAATGTCTCAATGCTTGATTTAACTGTTTTACTTGAAAAAAATACAACTGCCAATGAGGTAAATACAAAATTTAAAGAGTATGCAAACTCTTCAATGAGGGGAATTTTAAGCGTTGATGAGGATTATTGTGTTTCGAGTGATTTTATAGGAAGTAGTTTTTCAAGTATTGTTGCAGCTGATATGACACAAGTTGTAGATAAAAATATGCTTAAAGTTTTGAGTTGGTATGATAATGAATGGGGCTATTCAAACAGACTTATTGACTTGGCTATTTATGCAAAAAGCAAGATGAAATAAAAGGGCTAAAATGAGTGAGAATTTACTGTTTATAAAAGATGTTAAGTTTGAAAAAGGTAAAAAAGTTTTTATAAGATGCGATTTTAATGTGCCAATGGATGAGTATCAAAATATAACTGATGATAGAAGGATTAGATCAGCACTTTCTACTATAAAGTACTGCTTAGATGAAGGCATGGCAGTTATTTTAGCCAGTCACTTGGGTCGTCCAAAAAATGGTTTTGAAGAAAAATTTAGCCTAAGTCCAGTTGCAAAAAGACTAAGCAGACTTTTAAAGAAAGATGTAAAATTTGTAAATGATATAGTAGGTGAAAATGCTCAAAATGCAGTAAGTGAACTGGGTGAAAGTGAAATTTTACTTTTAGATAATTTGAGATTTGAAAAAGGTGAAACTAAAAATGATGATGAGTTTGCCAAAAAATTGGCTGGATTTGCTGATTTTTATATAAATGATGCTTTTGGAGTTTGTCATAGGGCTCATGCATCAGTTCATGCAATAACTAAGTTTTTTGATGAAAATCATAAAGCAGCTGGCTTTTTACTACAAAAAGAGATAAATTTTGCTCAAAATTTGATTAAACATCCTGCTCGTCCTTTTGTTGCGATAGTTGGAGGAAGCAAAGTTAGTGGGAAGCTTCAAGCTTTAAAAAATCTTCTTCCAAAAGTTGATAAGCTGATAATTGGTGGAGGAATGGCATTTACATTTTTAAAAGCAATTGGTTTTGAAATAGGAAATTCACTTTTAGAAGAAGAGCTTTTAGAAGATGCAAAGAAAATTTTAGACAAAGCAAAAGAGCTTGGAGTTAAAATTTATCTTCCAGTTGATGCCATTGTAGCACCATATTTTTCAGCAGATAGTGTTATGAAGTATGTTACAACTCAAGAAATTCCAAAAGATTGGATGGGTTTAGATATTGGACCTGCTACAGTTACTTTGTTTAAAGAGGCGATTGAAGATGCAGGAACTATATGGTGGAATGGGCCAATGGGTGTTTTTGAAATGGATAAATTTGCAAGAGGAAGTCTAAGGATAAGCCACGCAGTTGCTGAAAGTAACGCAACTACAGTAGTTGGCGGTGGCGATACAGCTGATGTTGTAGCAAGAGCAGGCGATCAAGATGAAATAACATTTATCTCAACAGGCGGTGGAGCAAGTTTAGAATTAATCGAAGGAAAAGAGCTTCCTGGAGTTAAAGTTTTATTAAGAAAGGAAGATTTGTGATATTTGCTGCAAATTTAAAGTGCAACCACACAAGAAGCAGTTTTTTAGAATATGCAAGCGTTTTAAATAACTTTTTAAAAAATCGCAAAAGCTGTGAAAAAAGTGATGGAATTTTTGTTTTTCCTACAAGTTCAGCATTTTTAGAGGGCGACTTTGTTTTTAATCAAGGTGCTCAAAATTTTTATCCTGTAAAAAATGGAAGCTTTACAGGTGAAATTGGAAGTGAGATTTTAGATGAGTTTGGCATAAAAACAGTTTTGATAGGACATAGTGAAAGAAGAGCTTTAGGTGAAAGTAATGAATTTTTAAAAGCCAAATTTGAGTTTGCTAAAAAAAATGGATATAAAATAATTTTTTGCATTGGCGAAAGCGATATAACTTATATGAATGCTTCAACTAAAAGCTTTTTAAAATCACAGCTTGAAGGACTTGATTTAGAGTATGAAAATTTAAGTCTAGCTTACGAACCGATTTGGGCTATAGGAACTGGAAGAAGTGCAAAAATAAACGAGATAAGTGAGGTTTTAGATTTTTTAAGAACTTTTACAAATGCTCCACTTCTTTATGGTGGAAGTGTAAATTTAAATAACATTAGTGAAATTTTAAGCGTTAAAAACTGCGATGGTGTTTTAGTTGGAAGTGCAAGTTTAGATGTAAATAACTTTATAAATTTAATAAAGGCAAAAAATGAATGATGTAATTATTAAAGGGGTAAAAGATGAAAATTTGACTCTTTTAAAGAGCATTGCTAAGCTTTTAAATAGTGAATTTATTGTTAAAAATAGCAAAGATTTAAGTCGAAGTGAATTTGAGGAGCTTGAAAAAAATATGTTAAAACTGGCAAATATGCCAAAAAATTTAGAAGTTTTAAAAAGGCTCAAAGATAGATGAAATACTTAAATATTTCTCAAGTCATAAAACTTCATACGCAAATTATCGCAGTTTCTGGAGGGCTTGATGGATATAATAAAACACAAATTAGCTACCTAAATTCTGTTTGTGAAAATATTAAAAATGATGAGTATTATCCTACTTTTTTAGATAAATTAACTCATTTGATTTTTTCTTGCGTTAAATTTCATCCATTTTTAGATGCAAACAAAAGGACGGCTTTACACATAGGATTAGCATTTATTTTAATAAATTTTCCTGATTTAAAAATAGATGATTATTATATAAAAATGGAAGATATTGTCATTAACGTTGCTGATGGAAGTGTTTCAAAAGATAAGTTAAAAGAAGAATTAAACAAAATTTTAAAGGGTAAAAGATGATTTTAAAAGGAAAAAAAGGTTTAATAGTTGGAGTTGCAAATCAAAAATCAATTGCTTATGGTATCGCAAAAGCTTGCAGAGATATGGGGGCAGATTTAGCTTTTACATATTTAAATGATGCACTTTTAAAAAGAGTTGAGCCAATAGCAAATGAGCTTGGCAGCGATAAAATTTACAAACTTGATGCAAATAGCGATGAGGATTTAGTAAATTTAAAAAATAGCCTAGAAAAAGATTTTGGAAAAATTGATTTTGTTCTTCACGCAGTTGCTTTTGCCCCAAAAGAAGCATTAGAGGGTGAGTTTGTAAATACTTCAAGAGAAGCGTTTAATGTTACTATGCAAACAAGTGTTTATTCGCTTTTAGCTTTAACAAATGCAGTTTTACCACTTATAAATGAAGGTGGAAGTATTTTAACTTTAACTTATTTAGGAGGTCCAAAATTTGTGCCTCATTACAATGTTATGGGAGTTGCAAAAGCTGCACTTGAAAGCAGTGTAAGATATTTAGCACATGATTTAGGAAATAAAAATATAAGAGTAAATGCCATTTCTGCTGGTCCTATTAAAACTCTTGCAGCAAGTGGGATAGGCGATTTTAGAATGATTTTAAAATGGAATGAAATCAACGCCCCACTTAAAAGAAATGTAACAATTGAAGATGTTGGTAAAAGTGGAATGTATCTTTTAAGCGACCTTGCTTCAGCAGTAACTGGAGAAATTCACTATGTTGATTGTGGTTATAATATCCTTGGAATGGGCGATATCGACACTGATGAAGATGGAAAAACAATTTTAGCATGGGATAAGGATAAGTAAGGATATTTTATGAAAGAAAGCTTATGCGTATTTGACTGTGAGACGATTCCTTGTGTTGAAAGTCTTAAAAAAGCTTACCCTGATGAATACGCCAAAATTTTTAAAAATCATGAAAATAGTAGCGATGAAAACAAGGCAAATTTTGAGTTTTCATCCCATATGCAAAATTTACAAGCCCAGAAGTCAGGAAGCTCGTTTTTGCCTGTAAATTTTCATAAAATCGTTGCAATTAGTGTTGTTTTTGGTGATGAGTATGGAAAATTTATAAGAGTTGCACAAATTCCAGGAAATGAAAAAGAGATGATTAAAAATTTTTTTATGGTAATGGAAAAAAATATGCGACTAGTTAGCTTTAATGGGCGTGGATTTGACTTGCCAATGATGATGATAAGAGCAATGCGTTATAATTTAAGTATTCCAGCTTATTTTGAGATTGAAAATAAAGAATTAAATAAAAGCAAGTGGGATGGAAATTATAAAAGCAGATATGATGGCAAATTTCATCTTGATTTAATGGATCATATAAGGGAATTTGGCTCAGTTGGAGGACTAAATTTAAACTCGCTTTGCCTTAGTTTAAACTTACCTGGTAAATTTGATACTCACGGCGATGAGGTTATGGAGCTTTTTTATAACAATGAGCTTGAAAAAATTCAAATTTATTGTCAAAGCGATGTTTTAAATACTTATTTGCTTTTTTTAAAATATGAACTTTTAAAAGGAAGTATAAATTTAGAAGATTATATAAGCTCTATTTTGATAACAAAAGAGTATCTAAATTCTAAAAAGCAAGATATTAACTACACACCTGTTTTTACAAAATGCATAGATGAAGAGATAAAAAGGTGCGAAAGTGAAATTTAAATGGCTTTTGGTTTGCTTAATTTTTGCAAATTTAAATGCTGTGATGCTTTTAAGCGAGTATAAGGATGAGAATTTAAGCGGTTGGTTTATGAGTGAAAAACTTGATGGCGTTCGTGCCACATGGGATGGTAAAAATCTAATTTCAAGAAAAGGAAATAAATTTGCCGCTCCTAAGTTTTTTACAAAGGATTTTCCTAAAACCAAGCTTGATGGAGAGCTTTATACAAAAAGAGATGATTTTGAAAACATTGCTTCAATTACTTCAAAACTAACTCCAAGCGATGAGTGGAAAGAGCTTAAATTTTATATTTTTGATATGCCTGATTTTGAAGAAAATTTCAGTATAAAATATGAAAAAATGAAAGAAATTTCTAAAAATTCTAAATTTATTGAGGTGATTTCTCAAACTAGAGTTAAAAACAATGATGAAGTTTTTAAGTTTTTAGATGAGGTAGTTGCTGGTGGTGGCGAGGGCGTTGTTGTGCGTGATCCAAATTTGATTTATGAAAACAAAAGAAGCACTAAAATTTTAAAAATTAAAAAATTTAAAGATGCAGAGTGTGAAGTGGTAAAAATAAATCCTGGAAAAGGCAAATTTAAAGGATTAATGGGTTCAATTGATTGTAAGATGCCAAATGAAAAAGTCTTTAAAATAGGAAGTGGTTTTAAAGAAAGTGATAGAAAAAATCCACCAAAAATAGGGCAAATCATTACTTATAAATACCAGAATTTAACTACAAATGAAGTGCCAAGATTTCCAGTATTTTTAAGAATAAGAGATGAGATTTAACAAATTTAATGTAAAATAACAAAAAGGATAAAAAATGAAAATTTTAATTACTGGTGGTGCTGGATATATCGGCTCACATGTTACAAAACAGCTAATTGAAAGCAAAAATTATGAAATAGTTGTAATAGATAATTTTTGCAAGGGGTCGAATTTAGCTATACAGACTTTAAAAGATGTTGCGAAAAAAAATGAAGTAAAATTTGAGTTTATAAATTTAAGCCTAGAAAATATAGATGAGCTTGAAGATGTTTTTAAAGAGCATAAATTTGAAGCTATTATTCACTTTGCGGCATTTATAGAAGTTTTTGAAAGCACACAAAAACCACTTAAATACTACCGAAATAACTCAGCAAATGCTTTAAATTTGATAACTTTATGTGCCAAATATAATGTTAATAAATTTATTTTTAGCTCAACAGCTGCTGTTTATGGAGAGCCTAAAGATGGCATAGTAAAAGAAGAAACTCCTTTAAATCCAATAAATCCTTATGGTAGAAGTAAGGTCGTTACAGAGTGGATTTTAAAAGACTATGCGTTGTCAAATCCAAATTTCAAATATGGAATTTTAAGATATTTTAATGTTGCAGGTGCTAGTAATGACGGACTTTTAGGACAAAATTATCCAAACGCAACACACCTAATAAAAGTAGCAACCCAAACAATACTTGGAAAAAGAGAAAAGATGAGTATTTTTGGTGAGGATTATGAAACAGATGATGGAAGTTGCATAAGAGATTATATTCATATTGAAGATTTAGCTGCTGCACATTTATCGGTTTTAAAATACCTAAATGATGGTGGAAAAAGTGAAATTTTTAATGTTGGATATGGCAAAGGATATAGTGTAAAAGAAGTTATTAAAAAAGCTAAAGAAGTTAGCGGGGTTGATTTCAAAGCTGAAGTTAGCAACAGAAGAGATGGCGATCCTGCAAGACTTGTGGCGGATTCAACAAAGCTTAGAAGCTTAACAAACTGGAAACCAAAAAATGATGATTTAGGCTTAATTATAAGCTCAGCTTTAAAGTGGGAAAAGAAAATAAAAGGCTAAAAAATGAGATTTATTTTAGGATTTTTAATCATGGTAAGTACAATATTTGGTTTTGATACTAGCATTTTTCCAAAGACTGAAAATGGAGAAAAACAAGTTATTTTAACACTTAAGCCATTAGAAAATGAAGATGAGTATTTAGTAAAAGTGTTTTTTGGAAAAGAGATGATGTTAGATTGCAACGCTCACTCTTTTATGGGGCTTAATTTAGAGAGAAAAATACTTCAAGGTTATGGATATGAGTATTTTAAACTTAGTGGAAGTGATGAGATAGCCTCAACTATGATGCTTTGCAGCGAGCCAAAAAAGCTTAGTTTTTTAAGCTTTGATCCAAATTTGATAGTTCGTTATAACTCAAATTATCCACTTGTATTTTATGTGCCGATAGATTTTAGTGTAAAATATGAAGTATTTAAAAAAGTAGAAAGTAAAATACTTAATTAGTTTTTTGAAACATGGGATTAAATTTAATAAGTAGCATAGTTGTTTTTGCAACACAATTATCTATAAGCTTTTTTTTAACCCCTTTTATATTAAAAAATTTAGGAAATGAAGCTTTTGGTTTTTTAACACTTGCTAACTCAATTGTTAGCTATGGATATATTTTAACAGTTGCAATAAACTCAGTAGCTGGTAGATTTGTTGCATTAGAATATCATAAAAATAATATAAAAAGAGCAAATTTTTATTTTTCATCAGTTGTAATTGTAAATTTATTTTTTACACTTTTAATAGCTTTTTTTTCACTAATTTTTACTATAAATTTAGAGTATTTTTTAAATATTACTGATAAGCTTACCATTGATGTAAAAGTTATGTTTCTGCTTTATTTTTTAAACTTTTGCCTTGGACTTTTTAATACAATTTTTACTATAACTGCTTTTGTAAAAAACAAACTTTATTTATTATCCATTAGAAATTTAATCTCATCTTTAATTTTTGGTTTAGGAATAGTTGTTGTTTTTTATTGTTTGGCTCCAAGGCTTTATTATGTTCCAGTTTGTACACTATTTTCAACCATATTTATTTTTTTTAGCACATTTTATATGTCAAAATTAATAGCTCCTGATATAGTTTTTAACAAGTCACAATTTAGTTTAAAAATGATAAAAAATCTTCTAAATTCAGGCATTTGGAATAGTTTTAATGCCCTAAATAGAGTTTTATTGACAAGTGTAGATTTACTTATTTGCAATATTTTTTTAAACCCAGCTTCAATGGGAATTTTGGCAATTTCAAAATCAATTATATTAATAATAGAATCTTTTTGTGCTACGATATCTTCAATTTTTAATCCAATTTTAGTTGAGTTTTACGCAAAAAAAGATATTAAAAATATCATTATAAATCTTAAATTTTATATTAAAATAGTTGGTTTTATAATGACTACGCCGTGTGTTATATTTGTAGTTTTTGGACATGAATTTTTTACTCTTTGGCTGAATTTCAAAACTCAATCTGAAATAAAAGAAATATATGAATTATCGATGATTTCATTAGTTCCTATTGTTTTTATTTCATATGTTTTTGTTTTGTATAATATAGACAATGTTACAAATCAACTAAAAAGACCGGCTGCTGCAAATTTCATACTTGGAATTTCGGTTGTTTCTGGGCAGATAATGATTCTTAAATTTAGCGATTTTGGTCTTTTTGGAGTTGTTATTATTGGATCTTTTTTATATTTATGTAGGATAGTTTTTTTTGATATTATAAATGCTGCTGTAAATTTAAAGTTAAATATTTTTACTTTTTATCCAATTGTTTTTAAAAATGTTTTAATATTTTGTATTATGCTTTTTGTGTTTCTATTTATTAAAGAATTCATAAAATTAAATACTTGGTTAAATTTTATATCTTATTCTTTTATTTTACTATTTTTAGGGTATTTTATAAGTTTAAATCTCTTGTTTGAAAAAAAAGAAAAAGATATAATTTATTATAAAATAAAATCTAAAATTAAAGGACTTTTTAGATGATTGATATTTATCTTATTTCATTAAAAAAAGATGAAAAAAGAAGAGAAAACTGTAAAAGACAATTTCCTAAATACTATAATAATTTTATTCAAGTAGAGGCTATTGATGGCAGAAAAATTGGTTCTTTAAAATATTTTGAGCTTATAAATCCAGCTTTTTATAAGCTAAATAAGTTATTAAGCCCTAGTGAGGTGGGATGCTCATTAAGTCACAAAAAAGTTTATGAGCTATTTTTAAAAAGTAAGGCTGATTATGCTTTGATTTTAGAAGATGACATAATGGGGACGGATGAAGATATAGAAAAAGTCATAAATTTAACGAAATTTTTAAACCCAAATTCAATCTTTATATGCGGAGGACAAGATAGTTATAGTATATTTGTAAAAGAAGTTTACAATAGCTTTTATATTTTAAGTAAATATTCAAATTTAACTAGAACTTGTTCATATATAATTACTAAAAATAGTGCAAAAAAACTATTAAATTTACAAACTGAAATTTTAGATATTGCAGATAATTGGGAAAGATTATCAAAAGATTTAAATGTATATTTTAGCGATATTTTTATTCATCCTCTTGATTTACAAACTAGTAACATTCAAAAAGAAAGAGAAAAAAGAGCTTTTAAAGCTAATAAAAAAGATAAAATCAAAGTCTTAAAATACATTTTTCAAACCCGTTTAGAAGCAGTTTTAAAAGGGTATAAAAAGATACAAAAAAGATGAGAATTTTATTTATAATTACAAATTTAAGCTCTGGCGGGGCTGAAAGAGTTTTAGTAAATTTGGCAAATTACTTTAGTAAATTTCACAAAATTGCTATTTTAAAATTTGATGAAAATGAACCTTTTTATAAAATTGACAATGAAGTAGAAATTATAAATTTGCCTTTTGAGAAAAAGGGTTTTAATTTTTTTAGAATTTTTAGAAAGATAAAAGCCCAAAGCAGTGTTATGAAAGATTTTGATATTGTAATTTCATTTATGAATACAACAAACATTTTATCAATTGTTTCAAATTTTAGTGCAAAAAAACCACTTATTATAAGTGAACACACAAGTTTTTATAAAAATAAATTTAATCTTTTAAATATTTTAATAAAATTTTTTTATAAAAAAGCAGATGCTCTAACAGTTTTAACAAAAGAAGATTTTAAAGAATTTAATTTTGTAAAAAATAAATTTATAATGCCAAATTCTATGTTTAATTTACCAAATGAAGTCAAATTTGAAAAAGAAAATTTAATTATTTTCGTTGGTAGGCTTACAGCTATTAAAGATCCAAAAACTTTTTTAAATGCACTTTCTTTGATAGATAAAGATCTGCTTAAAAATTACAAAATTCAAATGGTAGGTGATGGAAATTTAAAAAATGAATTAGAAAAATTTACTTTAAAATTAAACTTAAATATTGAATTTTTAGGTAATGTTTCAGATGTCAGTGAGATATATAAAAAAGCAAAAATAATTATTTCAAGCTCTATCGCAGAGGGACTTCCTAATGTTTTAATGGAAAGTATTTATTTTGAAGTTGCTAGGATTTCAACGAAAACAAGAGGAGCGGCTGAACTGATAAAAGATAATTTTGATGGACTCTTATGTGAAATTTCAAATCCGAATGATATGGCTTTAAAAATAGAGTGCTTAATAAAAGATGAAGAATTAAGATTAAATTTAATAAAAAACGCAAATTTAAAAAAAGAAATTTTTAAAATAGAAAATATTTATAAAAAATGGATGGAAATAATAAAAAACTTAAAGGTTAAAATTTGAAAGTTGTGTTTTTCATATCGTCTTTAAAACAAGGTGGAGCAGAAAGAGTTGCAAGTGTTTTAGCAAATTATTTATCAAACTTGGAATTTGAGATAATATTAGTTAGTTTTGAAAAGTGTGAAAACTTTTATGTCATTTCGCCAAAAGTTAAACAAATTTGTCTTGATATTTATAAAAATGGCGTAAATTTAAAATCAAAATTTAAAAAGTTAGTTTTTATAAGAAAAATTATAAAGCAATGCAAACCGGATTCTATCATATCTTTTTTATGTGCAACAAATTTAAGTGTAATAATAAGTTCTTTATTTTTAAAAATAAATTTGATTATAAGTGAACACAGCAATTATAAATTTTGCTCAAAAAAGGAGCTTTTTTTAAGAAGAATTTTATACCCTTTTTCAAATAAGCTAGTGGTTTTAACAAAAGAAGATTATGATTATTATAGCTTTGTTAAAAATAAAAAAATTATATATAACCCATTTTCCTTGGATGATAGAGATATCAATTTGAAAAAAAAAGAAAATATTATACTTTTTGTAGGAAGACTTGAGGTTGTAAAGGGTTGTGACATATTTTTAAAAGCTTTAAGACTAATTGACAGGAAGCTGCTTAAAAAATGGGAAATTTTAATAATAGGTGATGGAAGTCAAAAAGAAATTCTAAATAAAGAAGCTTTGAATCTAAATCTTAAAGTAACTTTTATAGGAAAATCAACTAAAGTTGAAGATTTTTATAAAAAAGCTAAAATTCTAGTCTTGCCATCAAGAAGTGAAGGGCTTCCAAATGTATTAATAGAGGCTATTTTTTTTAAAGTCGCAAGAATAGCTACAAAATGTAGTGGCCCTAAGGAGCTAATAAAAGACAGATATACTGGACTTTTATGTGACATTGAGGATGAAAAAGATCTTTGTTTTAAAATGGAAATGTTAATGAAAGATGAAAATTTGCAAGAAAAATTAATTCAAAATGCTTTTTTAGAAAAAGATAAATTTTGTGTTGAAAATATTGTCAAGCAGTGGATTGAGCTAATAAAAGGAAAATAGATGAAAGTAAGTATTGTAATTCCTACCTATAACCGCTTAGAATTGTTTAAGAAAGCCTTAAATTCAGCATTAATGCAAAAGTATGACAACTTTGAGATAATAATATCAGATGATAGCACAAACGACGAAGTTAAAAATTATTGCATAAAGTTAACAAAAGCATATAAAAACATCTTTTATTTTAAAAACACAAAACATAAAAAAGGACCTTGTGGCAATAAAAATAATGGAATAGATTTATCAACTGGCGAAGCAGTAGTGATACTTGATGATGATGATGAATTTTTATATGACAATGTAATTTGCGATATGGTATATTGTCTTAAAGAAGGATATGGTAGCGTATGGGCAAATTGTTATAAAGAAATAGATGGGATAAAAACATCTAAGTTTTCAGGCCATGGACTAAATAGTAGTGGAGATATTGATAAAGACTTATATTATAATGGTAAAATAGTGGGTGAATTTTTAGTTATGTTTAAAAAAGAAGCTTTAAAGGGAAAACGATTTGATGAGGATTTGTTTGGTGGAGAGGGTTTGCTTTGGATTAATTTATTTGATGAAAAAGCATATTATTTAAACAAGGCAGTAAGGCTCTATAGGATAAATAGAGAGGATAGTGTTACACTAAATTCTATAAAATATCCAGAAAAAATTTTTAAACAATATGAGAAAAATTTAATCATAATTATGCAAAAAACAAAAAATATTGATAAAAAACATATTTCATTTTTATATAAAATGATGGCTTTATATGCAAAATTGTCATCTAAAAATTTATTAGCGTTTAAATTCATACTTCTAAGTTTAAAAAATGCTATAACAAAATCAAATTTAATTTTATTTTGTTTTCTTTTTTTTCCAAAAAAAATTATAGAAAAAATTATAAAATTAAAAGCAAAAAGAAATTAATATGAAAAAACTTAGTGTTTTTATTTATTCAATGGGTGGTGGTGGAGCAGAAAGAGTTGTCTCTAACTTGCTTTTTGAACTTGTAAAAAAATATGAAGTTTATCTAATTTTAATGTGTGATAGAATTTATTATAACATTCCAAAAGAAGTTGAAATTTACTACATAGAAAAATCACAGCCTTTTGAAAATGGTATAAAAAAGCTTTTAAAATTGCCATTTTTAGCCTATAAATATAAAAAAATATGTAAAAAACTTGATATTAATATACACTTTGTTTGGATGGTTAGACCATGCTTTATTGCTGCAATTTCAAAGATATTTAGACTAAAAGGTGCTATGATTTTTAATGAATGCTCAACCCCATCAGTTTTATATCAAGATAATAGTTTTAAATCAAAAATTAGCAAATTTTTACTTAAAAAATTGTATCCAAAAGCTGATTTTATAATGCCAAATTCCATTGGAAATTTAAATGATTTAAATATAAATTTCGGTATTAAAAAAAACAAGATGCAAGTTTTATATAATGCTGTTGATTTTGAAGATATTAAAGAAAAAAGTAAGGCCGAAATTTCATTTAAAAAGCCATTTTTTTTAAGCATTGGAAGACTTGATGAGGGAAAAAATCATGAGCTTTTAATTAAAACTTATGCAAAGTTAAAAAATAATAATAAAAATTTATTAATTCTAGGTGAAGGTATTTTAAAAGAATATTTACAAAATTTAATTAATGGGTTAAATTTGCAAAATAGAGTTTTTTTACTAGGTTTTGATAAAAATCCATATAAATATCTTTCAAAATGCTACGCCTTTGTTTTTTTAAGTAGGTTTGAGGGATTTAGCAATGCTTTAATAGAGGCACTTGTTTGTGAAAAATGTATTATTTCAAGTGAACATAAAAGTGGGGCAAGGGAGCTTTTAGGCGATGATGAATATGGCATTTTAGTTGGGGTTGATGATGAAAACTCTACTTTAAATGCTATGCAAAAAATTCTTGATGATGAGAGCTATGTTAAGTTTTATGAAAAAAAGGCTAAAATAAGGGCATTAGATTTTGATAAAAAAGAAATATCTAAAAAATTAATTGAAAAAATAGATGAAATTTATGAAAAATATAAAATCAAGGAAATAAATGACGAAATTTGACTTTAACAATAAAACTTGGGTTAGTACTTTTATAATAATAGCTTTTTTATTTGGTGTTGTTTGTAGGCTTTATTGGGTTTGGTGGGCTGGTGAGTTTAGCGAGATGAAATTTGGTGATATTGTTATGATAAATACCAACGATGGATATGCTTTTGCAGAAGGAGCAAGAGATATAATAGCAGGTTTTCATCAGCCAAATGATTTAAGTTACGTAGATCACTCGATGTCAAAATTTACAGCTTTTGTGGCAAAAATTTTACCATTTGAGTTTGAAAGTGTGATTTTATATATGAGTGTGTTTTTAAGCTCACTTTTAGTAATTCCACTAATTCTTATATCAAAAGAGTTTAAAGCCATCCCTGCAGGAATAATTGCTTCTTTTACAAGCGTTATTGCAAACTCATATTATAACCGCACCATGGCAGGATATTATGATACTGATATGCCT
>OGSY01000575.1_pt1 | contig 16456 bp, 16 predicted proteins | sample 1574281 | NCBI WGS metagenome assembly OGSY01 (sample SAMN03295855, study PRJEB24534) | human gut metagenome | isolation source: fecal sample 5 from infant 8 | host: Homo sapiens | place: USA: Pittsburgh, PA | collected 2014-07
AAATAGAAGTAGAATTGTTATGATATGAAGTTTTTCTTTTAAAATAGTTTCATTCTGACCTAAAAAATATCCAAGTCCAAGCAAAATAGCTACCCAAATTCCAGCACCCAAAGTTGTAAATAAAGAAAATCTAAAAATATTCATCTTTGCTAAGCCCGCTGGAAGACTTATATATTGTCTAATTCCTGGAATTAAGCGGCAATTAAAAGTTGAAATTTCACCATGGCGTTTAAAAAAACTTTCAAATTTTTGCATTTTATCATCATCAATACCCACATATTTGCCATATTTTTCAATCAAGCCTCTACCAAAAAAATAACATAAATAGTAATTAAAAATAGCGCCCATAAGTGATCCAAATGTTCCAGCAAAAAAAGCTAAAAAAATATTCATCTTACCTTGAAAAACAAGATATCCAGCTGGTATCATCGCAACTTCACTTGGAAATGGAAAAAATGAACTTTCTAAAAACATCATACAAAATATACCTAAATATCCCCAATTTTCAACCAAATTTACTACAAATATGATTATTTCACTCAAATCTAAACCCTTATTTTTTAATCAAAAAGTGTTAGTTCTTTTTTCTTGCTATTTAGCATATCTATGACATCTTGTTTATTTGCCAAAACAACTGCATACTTAAAATCATAGCTTGTCTTTATCTCTTCTAAAGTATCATATTCAATATCGCTTTTTAAATTTAGTTTTTTTGATGACATTGAAATTATCTCTTTTCCAAATTTACCTTTTAAAAACTCAACTTCTCTTAAAAAAAGCTTGGCATCACTCTCGATTATAAAAGCTCTATAGCTTTCTCCAAAAGCTTTTATATTATAAAATTTATCTATAAAAATACTTTCAAAATGCCCAATATTTCTTAAATCTTTAAATTTTATAAAAATATTATTTTTATCTGCAAAATCTAAAATAGAATAAACTTCAGGTAGAAAAATTTGTGGTAAATTTAAATTAAAAATTCTGTCTTTATATTCAAAATTTAGAAAAAATAAAGATCCATCAATTAAAATTTTAGCATCATTTTTCAAATTTAAAGTTTCATAGACAGGTGAGATTTCTTTTAAAAATTCTAAATCATCACACAGAAAAACATCACCTTTTTTTGAATTTATAAAATCAATAAAAACATCATCTAAATTTTTGCTTAAAAATTTAGCATTTCTGCTAAGAGTTGAATTTTTTAAAATTTCTTTTTCAACTGGTTTTAAAAATAGATTTTTAATGGAGTTTGAGACAGCAAAAAACTGTGCTATTCTAAGTTTGGCTTTGTTTAAGTTATCAACTTTTATATATGCGATTTCGTTATTTTTAACTTCACACTTTTTATCGAAAATAACAGCATAGGCGCCATTTTCTATCGCTTCATTAATCTCTTTTTCATCACTACTTAAAAATGCACTTCCCAAACTCACATCTTTAAGGCTTATAGCAAAGTTATCAACACTTGAAATTTGTGGTTTTGTAACCAACTTTGCATTTATTAGCCTTACAAGATTTTCTATTCTCATCCAACTATTGCTCCATTTTTAACCTTTGCAAGAGTTGAAAGCAAGGTTAATTTACCATCTTCAGCACTTAAAATCATACCCTCACTTAAATGTTTAAAAATTTTAGCAGGCTTTAAATTTGCCAAAACACAGACTTGTTTTCCTATCAAATCTTTAGGATTATAGTATTTAGCTATCCCTGAAATTATTTGACGAGGTTTTTCTTCTCCTAAATCGATCTTAAATTTTAGTAATTTATCACTACCTTCTATGTTTTCACACTCTAAAACTTCACCAACTTTTATAACTATATTTTTAAAATCATCAAGAGTTATTAAGTTTATTGTCTTATCTTCTTTTGTCTCAACACCAACAGGAGTTTGTATTAAAGGCTCTTCAATCTTAGTAAATAACGGCTCACACTCACTTGCTTTAAAATCTAAAAGCTTATTTTCATTAATTACCTCATTATATGTTTTTGTTGAAATTTCAAAATTTAAATTCGAAGCAATTTTTAAAGCTGTTTTTGGCATAGCTGGACTTAATAAAATAGTTGCTCTTGCAAGCAAATTTGCAACCATTGAAACTAAAGCAAAAGCTTTTTTATCTTCACTATTTTTTATTAGATTCCATGGCTCATATTTTGCAATGCTTAAATTTGCTAAATTTAAAATTTTCCAAATTTCATCTAAATATCTACTTGTTGAAATTTCACTAATTTCTTTTAAGGCATTTTTTATAAATATTTCACTTTCATTAATTTCATCTTTAAAATACTCCATAACATTACTACTATCAATAATAAAATCTGAATATTTCTTACTCATTCCAATAATTCTATTTAATAAATTTCCTAAATCATTACAAAGCTCACTATTTATTCTTGTAATTAATGCCTTTTGAGAAAAATCACCATCTTGTCCAAAAGGAACCTCTCTAAGTAAAAAATATCTAAACTGCTCTAACCCGTATGCATCTGCTACTTCTTTTGGATTTATTACATTTCCAAGAGATTTGCTCATTTTTTTACCATCTCTTGTCCACCAACCATGAGCTGCAATAATTTTTGGCAAAGGCATATCAAGGCTCATTAAAAAAGCAGGCCAATAAATCGCATGAAATCTTAAAATATCTTTACCAACCAAATGCAAAGTGTTTTGCCAAAAATCCATATTTTTTTCATCTCTTAAATATCCAAGAGCTGATGGATATATCAAAAGAGCATCAAGCCAAACATAAATAACATGTTTTGCTTCATTTAAATTTGCAGGCAACCTAATACCCCAATCAAAACTTGTTCTTGTAATGGAAAGATCTTTTAAGCCACTTTTTACAAAATTTATAACTTCGTTTTTTCTATATTTTGGCAAAATGCAGTCTTGTTCATACCATTGTAAAAGCTTATCTTCATATTTTGAAAGTTTAAAAAAATAACTTTCTTCTTCTAAAATTCTAGTTTGTTTCCCACAATCTGGACAGCACTCACCATCAACAAGCTGATTTTCAGGGAAAAAACTCTCGCAACTTACACAGTAATGTCCTTCATATTTACCTTTATAAATATCACCTTTTTCAAGCATTTTTGAAAACGCACTTTGAACAGTTTTAATGTGATCTTTATCGGTAGTTCTAAAATATTTATCATAACTTATTTCAAAATAATCCCAAAGATTTTTAAATTTCATACTAACTTCATCTGCATATTCTTGTGGTTTAAAACCTCTTTTTCTAGCTGCTTCTTCTATTTTTTGACCATGTTCATCTGTTCCGGTCATAAAAAATACCTCATCGCCTTTTAATCTATAAAATCTAGCAATTGTATCGGCTATAATTGTTGTATAAGCATGTCCAATATGTGGAATATCATTTACATAATAAATTGGTGTTGTTATAAATCTTTTCATTGTTGTCCTTAATCTTAAATTTAAAAATCAAAATCGCCCTGCTTGCCTTCGCTTAAATACTCATATGTAGCTTTTACATACTCATCTCTAAGCTTGCAATCTAACAATTTATCACAATCAAAACAAGTTTTTAAATCATGATCTTTTTGACAAGTTTGCACTTTTTTAAGCATTTCTTGTTGAATTTCTTCGTAATTATTCATTATTTTTTCCATAAAATTCGTGCATTTTTTCTATTTCATAAGATGATCCAAAAAAACAAGGTGTTGTTTGATGAATTTTATCTATCTTTATCTCAAAAAGAGACTTTGAAAATCCATCGCTTGTTTTTCCACCTGCACTTTCATAAATTTTAGCAAAAGGAAGCACTTCAAAAACAACTCTTAATTTTCCATTTATATGATCACTTGTTGAAGGATAGCTAAAAAGCCCACCACCTTTTAATAAAATTTGATGTAAATCAGCAACCATAGCACCACTATATCTAAGCCTATATTTTTCATCAAAAAGGCTTTTTACAAATTTTGCGTGAGTCTTACTCCATGCCCATTGACTAGCACCTGTGGCATTTAGATTTCCTTTTTCTTTTAATTTTAATTCTCTAACTTTTTTAAACTCACCATTTTCATCAAGTCTATATAAAATAGGCACTTTATCACAAATCACCATTTCAAGCCTTGGACCATAAAGACTATAAAGTGAAAGTATTAAATTTTGAGGTTTTATTTCATTTTTATAAATTCCAAAAATACTTCCAACAGCGAAATTCACATCAACCAAGCTTGATCCATCGAGTGGATCGTAAGCTACGATAAACTCACCATTTTCATTTAAATTTAAAGCCTCATCTTTTTCTTCGCTAACTAAAGCTTTCACACAGCTTAATTTTGATAATTTTTTTGTTATGATTTCATCGCTTAAAACATCTAATTTTAGCTGAGTATCACCAGTTTTATTTTGATGATTGCTATATGATAAATCAGCGTATTTCAAAGCTTTACTGATTTCTAAAACAGCTTCTTTTATTGAATTTATTAAAATTTCCATATTGTTCCTTTATAAGTTTATTTTACAGTTTTTTAGCATTTTCTAAAATCCATTTTGAAATATTTAAATCATCATTTATATCAAAATGTTTTAACTTTCCACTGTATTTGAGATTATTTGTTGCAATAGCGTTTGAAAATTTCAAATAGCTTTCTTCAATACTATCTCTAAAAATAGAAATTCTAGGAAGTGGAAGTGTTTTTAAACCCTCAACTATCAAAATATCAAAATTATCTATCATTTTTATAATATCGTTTAAATCTTTTTGTGATTTATTAAAATAAGTCGTTCTTGTAGGACTTGTAACAACCACATCCACACCAAGACTTGAAAATTTATAACTATCTTTTCCCTCGACATCAAATTTGGCCTTATCGCTTGGATCGTGCTTTATAATAGCTACTTTTAAATTACTTTCTAAAAAGCGCTTTGCAACCTTTAAAATCAGAGTTGTTTTTCCAGAATTTGAAGGCCCTGAAAATGCAATGCCTAATCTTTTCATTAATTTTCCTTAAAAAAAGTTTTTAATTATATCTATTTTAGGCTATAAAAAGGCTAAATTTGATAAAATATCTAAAAATTTATCAAAGGCGTTGCATGAAAAAACTAAATTTATTTATTTTAGTACTTATTTTTTTAACTGGTTGCGCTGAAAAAAAAAGTGATTTAGACCCAGTTAAAAATGAGCTTTTAGCCTATACACAAAAATTTGAAAGCATTAATGGTAAAAAACGCTATTTGGCAGTTTCAACCTACTTAAATCCTGTTTTAAAAAATAGTGATAAAGAAATTTTTATCCTCTCATCTTATCCAAAAGAAGAGATTGTTTTACTAAATTCAATAAATATAAATAGTGATTTTGACTTAAATATCACAAAGCTTGATTTAAATGATGAGCTTTTAAAAATACTAAATATAAATCTTCCTTGGAGTAACCACTATAAAATCACTTCAAATGTTAAAAATAGCGATTATTTAACACTAAATTATAAAACTCAAAGTGGGATAAATGCAAATTTTAAATTTCTAAAAGTTTCAAAATCGATGTATTGGAATCCACAAATTAAACTTGATAACTAAACAGCTTCCTTAATTTCGGAAGCTGTCACTTTTAGCTGGAATTAACAAATCACTCAAAAGCTCAATAATAGAGATATTTTTCTTAGGTTCTAAAATTTGAGAATAGATAAAATAATTTGATAAAACTCTTTTTGCATATTCTCTGCTTTCCTCATAATAAACCAATTCCATTGATAAAAATGGCTCAAATTTACCAGCATTAAATAAATCCCCTCTTGTTAGCATTTTTTTAGTAAAACCAATGCCACCATTATAAGCATAAGCTACAAAAACAGGACTATAAACAAGTTTTTCAAGCCAGTCTAGATGAACATTTGCCATATCATAAGCCATTTTTGGGTTAAACATATCATCTTGATCAAAATCTTTTAAACCACCTTTTTTTGCCCAGTCATTTGCCACAAAAGGCATAAATTGCATCATTCCAAGTGCGTAAGAAATAGAAATGGCACTTTGTATAAATCTGCTTTCTTGTCTTGCAAGAGCTAAGATCATAGCTTTTCTATGCAAATTTTGACCGTTTAAATAATCCAAAAAAGGAAGTGGATAAAAGTTATCTTTATAGCCTGATAAAATATTTGAGATATAAATATACTCACCAAGGGTTTGCTTAGTATCAAATTTATTGGCTTCATTTTTTAGACTTGCTTTATCCATTTTAGAAATTTTATTTTTAAGTTTTACCCAGCTAAATGGATCAGTTGGATCATAACCTTTTGGAGCTTCATTTTTAGTTGGATTTGGAATAACTAGATTTAATGTTTTATTAAGTCCAGCAAGCTCTTTTGCATACAAAGAATATATATTTATATTATCACTTTTTGCTGTATTTAAAAGATCAACTTCATTACTGCTTACTAAATACGCCCATAAATTTGCTTTGTCTTTATCAATGACAGATTTAAAAGTTGAGCTTGCAGCTTTAAAAAACTCATAAGCTTTATTTAAATCATCATATAAAACCGCATTAATCCCTAAGTAAAATGCACCCAAAGAGTTAAATTTTGAAGCATTTGCATCTAAAAAAGACTTTCTTAAATTTGCATATCTTTTATTTATAACAATATCTGATATAAAAGAGTTAAAAGCTTTTTCTTTGCCTAGCTCGTTTGCAAATTCTTTACTTAAAGCAATGTTAAAATCATTATTTTTTTGGCTTTGAGAAAGTGAGTTATAATAGTTAAAAAAATTTTTTGTATCTAAATTTTTAGCAAAATAAACAGCTGGGTTCTCAGAACTCATGCCTTTTAAAAGTCTTAATTTATCTGGAAAATTTGCAAAGTCTTTTTCTAGGGACTTTAATGTTTGTTTGTTTAATTTTTTTAAAAAAGTCGGAGTTGATCTTTTAAGCTTACAAGTTAAGTTTGCATCATTTATATTTTTAACCCAAAAGTCTTTGCATTCGTCGTAAGGTTTTGGCTTTGGGATAATTTTATAAATTTCTTTATTAAGTTTTCCTCTATTTCTATAAATTTGCTTACTTAAAGTTTTCACCTCATCTTTTTTATAATTTGTCTCTGTAATATAGCGATAAATATAATAATCTTTTGCCAAAGATTTAGGCTCGTTCTTAATCTCATCGTAGCTTTTTACATTTGCATTTAAAAAAGTAAAGCTTAAAAACAAAAGTAGTATAAACTTACATCTTATAGGCATAAATCTCAACCAATCTTATAAAGAATTTATCTATAAAAGTAAGGGCTAATAAAACTATCATCGGTGCAAAATCAAGCCCGCCAAATGAAGTTGGGATAATCTTTCTTATATATCCATAAACTGGCTCAGTTAGTCTAAAAACTACTTGAACTAGTTTGTTATATGGATCTGGATTTGTAAAGCTTATAACAGCGGCAACTATGATAACAAGCGTATAAGCAAAAATCAAAATATGCAAAATATTAACAAGTGCTAGCAAAAAAGTTTTTAAAATTAACATTTACTTACTATCTCCTTTATATCATCTTTTATAAGTGGATAAAGCTCGCTAAGTTCTGGTCCGTGAGTTTGGTTTGTAAGCAATATCCTTAAACTCATAAAAAAGTTCTTTCCTTTAAGATTAGTTAATTTCATTAAATTTTGTTTAAATTCATTAAAATCTTTAGAAATTTCCACTTTTGAAATTGCATTTTTTATCAAATCTACATATTCCTTGTATTCACTTGGAATAGTTTTTTTAGAATAAATTTGAGAAATTTTATTTTTAATTTCAGGTATTAAACTTCCTTCTTGAGTGTAAAATCGTATCAAATCACTAAATTTAATATCCATTTCAAAAAGCTCGCTAAGTCTTTTATTGCTTGCTATTTTGATATGCTCTCTATTTATTTGAGTTAGCTTTTCTATATCAAATTTAGCAGGACTTTTGGAGATATTTTTTATATCAAACCACTTAATTGCATCATCTAAGGTAAAAATTTCACATGGAGTTTTATTTCCTAAAAGAACTAGGTAATTAAGTATTGCTTCAGGTAAATATCCACTATCAAGTAAAAATTTAACCGATGAGTCTTTTTCTCTTTTACTCATCTTTTTACCCTCTTGATTTAAAATAATTGGAAGATGTGCGTAGCCTATTTTTTTATCATATCCAAGTGCTTGTCTTATTAAGTCTTGCTTTGGAGTATTACTTACATGATCCTCGCCTCTTATTACATAGCTTACATCCATAAGCATGTCATCAATACTACAAGCAAAGTTATAAGTTGGGGTTTTATCTCTTCTCATTATCACAAAATTATCTATATTTTCAGACTCAAAAACAAGCTCGCCTTTTATATCATCTGTAAATTTCATAGCATGAGATGGCTTTTTCATCCTTATAACAAAAGGTTTTGTTATATCCAAAACTTCCATATCACTAAGCTTTTCACAAGTTCCATCATATCTATAAGCCACACCTTCATCTTTAGCTTTTTGCTTTTTTGCTGCAAGTTCTTCTTCTGTGCAAAAACAACAAAACGCTTTTTTATCAATCAAAAGTTTATTTGCAAATTCTCTATGAAATTTTAAATTCTTACTTTGATAATAAAGCTTATCCCACTTTATGCCAAATTTTGTCAAAATTTCTTTTATATCTTCATCTTTTCCATCTATATTTCTTTCTTTATCCGTATCTTCAATACGCAAAATATAACCTTCATTTTTTTGCTTTGAGACAATATAGTTAAATATTGCAGCTCTTAAATTTCCTATATGCATATCACCAGTTGGTGATGGTGCGAAACGATACATAAATTCTTCCTTTTTAAAAAAATATTTTCTAAGATTATATAATAATTTTTAAAATTTCAGTTTAAAAGAGCTTGTTAATTTAACCTTGATATAATATTTATAAATTTAATTTAAGAAAAGAAGAAAAAATGTTAAGAGAAATTCCCATTTTTAAAGATTTATCCGATGAAGAGCTTGAGAAAATAGAAAATATAAGTATTGTAAAACACTATAAAAAAGGTGAAATATTTTTTTTAGAAGGAGAAAAACCACTTTTCCTAAGTATACTTTTAGATGGAAAATTAAAAATTTATAAAACTTCCCCAAAGGGAAAGGAAATATTTATCCATGAAATACTACCAATAAATTTTGTAGCCGAATTGGCAAATTTTGAAAACATAACTTATCCAGCAAGCTCATCTTTTAGTGAAGATAGCACAGTTTTAAGGATAGATTATTTAAAATTTGAAGAGATGTTTTTAAAAAAATCACAAGTTGCATTTGCTTTATTAAAGTCATTTTCTGCCAAAATAAAAGCCATGAATAAAGTGATAATGAAAGAAATTATTTGGGATAGTGATGGCAAAGTTGCAAATTTCATATGTGAAAATTTTGAAGCTTTTCAAACACTAAAATATTCAAATATAGCTAAAATTTTAAACATATCCCCTGAAACATTTTCAAGAATAATTACAAAATTTAAAAAGCTTAATCTTTTAAAAACAGATAAAAATGGAAAAATTATAAATTTTAATAAAAAAGAACTTTTAAAATATTTTAAATCTTAACTATCTTTAAAGATATTTTTAAATAAAATAATATCAAATTTTAAGAAAGGAGAAGACCATTTTATGAGAAAAAGTAATATGAAAAAAGGTTTTACAATGGTAGAACTAATTTTTGTCATTGTTATTTTAGGAATTCTAGCTGCTTTTGCACTACCAAGACTTGCCGCTACTAGAGATGATGCAGAAGTTGCAAAATTTGCTCAAAATTTATCTACTTTGATAACTGATATTGCAGCTTATCAAACATCTCAGGCAAATTATGATAAAAAAATATCTAATATGACCTATGTGGATGTTAAAGATGAACAAGATTACAAAGCAACGCTTAATATAAGAAAAAAACCTTGTATTGAAATAATTGTTTATAATCAAGATGATAATGCAAACAACATAAGAGCTGGGATGTTTGAAATAAAAACAGTGAATAACAATGAAAAACTCTGCAAAAGAGCAATTGAATTACCTGCTATAAAATCATATTTGCAAAGTGGAAGCAAAATATTTTTAGGTGAAAAACCTAGTCTTTAACAGGTTTTTTTGATATAATTACTAGAATTTCATATATGTATGAAAAAAGGAGAAAATATGAATAAAAAAGCTTTTACTATGATTGAGCTAGTTTTTGTTATTGTTATTTTGGGAATTTTAGCAGGAGTTGCTGTGCCTAAGCTTTCAGTTACGAGGGATGACGCTACAATGACTAAAATGAGAGCTGATTTAGCATCTATTAGAAATGGCATAGCACTTGATAAAAGTAAGGCTATGATGGAGGGAAGAATTAGTGAATGGAAAAAAGATGCTAATATAAAAGCTCTTGCCAATAATGGCTTTAAAAGTGTGGTTCAAGGTGGTATAAAAGAAGGAAATGCAAGAAATGGTTGGACTTTTAGTGGGACAACCGCAACTGCTCGCGTAGCAGGAAAATGGGCCACTTTTGCATTAGTAGTAGGAGATAAAAATGCTTCTGGACAAGCTGGTGATTTTATTTGTACAGAGGGTGACTGTAATCTTTTTGAATAAATGTTTTACTATGAAGTCTTTATTTTAGGTCTAAATTTAAGACCTCTAACATATCATTCTAAAACTAAGCTTGAAACTTATAGCTTAGTTTTAGCCCCTATTACAAAAAAAACAAAACGAGCTATAGTTTTAAGAGAAGTTGAAAAGCCAAAATTTCAAACTTTAGAAATTTTAAGTATTTGTGATGAAAAATTTAGCGATATTCAAAAAACTCTAGCTAAGTTTATAAATTATTATTATGCTTGTAATTTGGGTATGGTTTTTAAAATTTTTACACCATTTAAAAGGTCAAATTTTATAAATCACAATTTTGATAAAACTCCAACATTAAGCCCACTTCAAAATGAGGCTTTAAATTTTACAACAGAACATAAAACAAGCCTTATATTTGGTGATACTGGAAGCGGGAAAAGTGAAATTTATATCTCACTAATAGTAAAAGAGTTAAACTTAGGAAAACAAGTACTTTTTTTAATGCCTGAAATTTCCTTAACTCCACAAATGGAAAAAAGATTAAAAGAGTATTTTGGTGATTTTGTAGGTGTTTGGCACTCTAAAATAACACCTAAAAAAAAAGAGATTTTACTTAAAAATTTTGAAGATGGAAAAATAAAATTAATTGCAGGAGCTAGATCGGCTCTTTTTTTACCATTTACAAATTTAAGCCTTATAGTTGTTGATGAAGAGCATGATGATAGTTATAAATCAGCTACAAAACCACGATATAATGCAAGAGATTTAGCTATTTTTTTAGCCAGTAAATTTGATATAAAAGTAGTGCTTGGCTCAGCTACGCCTTCACTTACAACTTATAAAAAACAACCTTTTTTTAGATTAAAAGGAACATTTTTTAAAAGTAGTAAGGAAATAATTTATGATGAAAACGAAACTGAAATTTCACCAAAAATTTTAAAAGAGATAAAAACTTGTCTTGAAAATAAAAATCAAGCTATTGTTTTTTTACCCACAAGAGCAAATTTTAAATATAAACAATGCACAAAATGTGGTGAAATAATAAAATGCCCATTTTGCAGTGTTGGAATGAGTATTCACAAAAATAAAAATGCCTTAATTTGTCACTATTGCGGATATACAACCCATAAAAATATAACTTGTCAAAAATGTGGTGGAGATACTTTTGAATCTAAAAGAATGGGAACAAGTGAGGTTTTAGAAATTCTTCAAAAGGTCTTTAAAGAAGCAAAAATTGCTAAATTTGATAAAGATGAAATAACAACACAAAGAAAACTTACAAATTTATTAAAAGACTTTAATGATAAAAAAATAGATATTTTAGTAGGTACTCAAATGCTTAGTAAAGGGCATGATTATCACAATGTTAAATTAGCTGTGATAATGGGTATTGATACGGGACTAGCGTATGCTGATTTTAGGGCTAGAGAAAAAACCTTGGCTTTATGTATGCAAATAGCTGGAAGAGCTGGGAGAGTCGGTAATGCAAAAGTCTTAATACAAACAAAACAAGCTGATTTTTTTAAAAGTTATTTAGACAAATATGATGAGTTTTTAGAAGATGAAACTGAGTTTAGAGAAGATTTATATCCGCCTTTTACTAAAATTTTAAGAGTTTTAATATCACATAAAGATGAAAAAACTGCAAATAAAATTACACAAAAATGTTTAGAAATCATACCTAAATTTAAAGATATCGAAATTATTGGACATGGAAAAGCTGTAATTGAATACATTGCTTCAAAATTTAGATATGAAATACTACTTCGCTCACACACTTACAAGAATTTAGTAATGCTTTCTCATGTGCTTGAAAAAATTCCAAATGTTGAAGTTGATATGGATGCGATATTTTTTAGCTAAACTTTAATTGGCGTATTTTATTAGATCTTTTTTATCTGCTTCTTTAAAACCTTTTAGTCTAAGTCTGCAACTATCACAAACTCCACACGCCAAATCTTCCCTTTCATAGCAACTCCAAGTGTGTTGCAAAGGGACTTTTAAACTAAATGCTTTTTGAACAATTTCGGCTTTACTTAAATGAACTAATGGAGTTAAGATTTTTGTTTTAATGCCTGTTTCCCGTCCTAGGTTAATTGATTTTTCCATGCTTTTTATAAAATTCTGGGAACAATCAGGATATCCACTACTATCTTCCTCAACTACCCCTATAAATATTGCCTCGCACTTTTCACGCTCGGCTAAAGCTGCTGCAATGCTTAAAAATATACCATTTCTAAAAGGAACATAAGTTATTGGCACCTCATCACTTAGTCCATCTTTTGGAATTTCTAGACTCCAATCAGTTAAAGCATTGGCCCCGATTTGAGAAATAAAACTAACATCTAAAATCTCTTTTTTTACAACCTTTAACTCATCACAAATTTTATTAAAACACTCTTTTTCTTTATTCATAGTTCTTTGATTATAATCAAAATGAAGTGCAACTATATCGTAGCCTTCATTTTTTGCGATATATGCTGATGTTACACTATCCATTCCACCACTTATTATACAAAGTGCTTTTTTCATTTTCACCCTTTTATATTATAAATTTTGGTATAATCTTAGCCAAATTTAACTAAAAAAGGATTTTAATTTGATAAGTTGCGATGAGAAATATCCTAAAATTTTAGATTTAATTGCTAGTGAATTAACAAATGCTGAGATTGAGCTTATTTTTTTAAACTCTAGTGAAATGCATGATCTTAATAAAAAAGAAAGAAATATAGATAAAACAACTGATGTTTTGAGCTTTCCTTATGCTAAAATGCCAAATTTTCCACTTGGTTCAGTTGTTATAAATTTAGATCTTGCAGATGAAAAATCAAAGGAATTTAAACACAACTTAGATGATGAAATTGCCCTACTTTTTACACATGGATTACTTCATATTTTAGGATATGATCACGAAATAGACAATGGAGAAATGAGAAAAATGGAAGAAAAAATTATAAATAAATTTAATCTTCCAAAAAGCTTGATTGTAAGGAATTCATAGATTTAAAAACTTTGGTTGTTAACCAAAGCTAAATTTTAATATCTATATTCAAAACTTAAAACTGCAGTTCTACCTTTTGCATAATTGTTGAAATGACTTGTTTCACCTTCAAGCATACTATAAGTTCTTTGAGAAGCAGCATCGTTATTAGTATCAAGTGGATCAATATATTGTTTATCGAATGCATTTTGAACCTCAGCTTTTATAACTAAATTTTCTATTGGCTCATAACTTACATAAAAATCAAATATAAATGGTTGTTTTTCTATATCTTCTGTTAATCTTGTAGCTTTCCATAGCTTCTTATCAAATTTTGGATCTACAACTGCTCCACCATCATTAACAAAATTTTTTTCTTCATTTCTATAGCCATAGATAGCCTTTTTACTTTTACCAAAATATTTTACTCTTGTTCCTATTGTAAGCTTTTCATTCATCAACCTAACACCAGTATCTAAACTACCATAGTCTTTTGGAAGCATTGTAACCTTGCTTATACCATGAGAATATGTAAAATACTCACTTGGACTTGGATTTGGCTGTGAAGCAACTCCTGCATCAGATGCATTTGTTGGTTGATTTGTCTTTTGTCTAGCATAAGCTAAATTTATATAAAACAATCCCATATCATAACTAAGTTCTAATTCCACACCTTTTTTTAAAACTTTTTTAGCATAATTGTCATATTCTATATACGGGTTATCATTGTTGTATCTTGGATCACTACTACCGCCATGATGACCTAAGATATTGTATGGAAATCTTTCAACAGTATGTATATAGTTTTTTATATCGCTATTATAATAAGCAACTTTAAAGCCAAAAATATCTTTATTTGTAATTAAATTTTCCTTAAAACTATTAAAACCTATTTGCCAAGTCTTAGCCTCCTCACTTTTTAAATCATTTCTAAAAGTTTTTGTATAAATATTTCCTGTTCTTTGTGAAAAATAAAGCTCTTGTATTGTTGGAAATCTTGAGCTTTTTGAGTAAGATACAAAAGGTGTAAAAAGATCATCTACAAAAGCCGATAAAGTAGCTGAGTAGTTAAATGCTTTTCTTTGACCATAATCATCGAATAAAAACTCATTATTTTCATAATCATCTTTTGTTTTATTAGCTCTATCAAAATACTTTCCACTATAATCATATTTAACTAAATTTGTACCTAGATTAAAAGTAAAAATTCCATATTCTAGTTTATTGTCAGCATATATTGTAAAAAATCTTTGCTTTCCAGATGGCTGAAAAGTATTTGCTCTATAACCATCTATATGTGGATTATCGTTATTGAAACCTAATTGATATGCATCCCCAAACATATTATCAGGTCCTTTTATAAAAAAATTACCACTTATCATTTTTTGATAAATTTCTCTTTTTGATAAATTTGCATATTCAGGGTATTGCTTAACCCAATTATCATATTCGTTTGAATTTAATATATCAAAATAATTATTAAACCAAACAAGCTCATAAGGATGGCGATTTTTTGAATATGAGTTTTTAAGGTTATTTAAACCTATTGTGGTAGTTAAAAATGCATTATCACTAAAATCGCTTTTAAAAGTATTGCTTATATCAAAAGTGGTTGATTTATTTTTAGTTTCAAGATCTGCTATTAACTCTCTAGTTGATATGGCAACACCTTCTTTATATTTTTGCTTTGTTTCATTATAGGCAAAAAGGATATTTAAATCTATATTTTTATCATCATTAAAGTTATAATTAAGTTGATAGTTGTTTGCCTCTATTTTTCTTGACCAAATTTTATTTTCTAAATTTCTAAATGAAAGTGTTAAAAAGTTATGCTCATCTCCAAATTCAAATTTAGTCATATAGCTTTTTATCTCTTGCTTTAATTTATTTGGATCAAATGGCGATATATTAAATTGTTCTTTAATATAGTCATCAAAACTTTTTTGTGCTTTTTCTAACAATTCTTTTTCTCCACCTTCACCTTTTTTTGGGATCTTAAAACAAGTAGCATCTGGACCCCAACCAGTAATGCAACCTTCTGGTTTTTCTATACTCCACCTTCGTGTTCTCGTATCAAACCAGGGACGATACTCTTTTCCTTTTTCTCCAAATAAGAAATTACTTCTTTCCGTTTCTAAATTTTTTTGAAATAATTTATCCATAAAATCTTTATTGATATCTTCTATCTTTATACCATTTCCGATTTTATAATTTTGCGAAATATCTCTATGACTATGTCCTATCAAAGCTCCCACATAAAAGTCATCATCATAGTTTGCTCTTCCAGCAAAAGTTCCCATATAATTACTCTTATAAGCATTATCACCTACTTGATATTTTCCTAAAAAGCCAAAATTTTTATCACCTTTTATAATATCATTTACTCCAAGAGTTCTGAAATTTGCAGAGCCCATTAAAGAATTTACTCCACTTTTACCACCAAATGTTCCTCTTTCTACATCAACTCCTGCTATAAAACTTGGATCTATCGTGGCACCAAATTGCGAAGTTGAACCACTTCTACCATCATCAGCTCCTGATGAATAAAATGTCTGAGTAACACCATCGATCATGGTATTTACCCTACCAAAACCTTGTGAACCACGAATATTTGGGGCTATCGTTCCTGTGGATTTATCTTGATTAGTAAAAGTTCCTGGAATGCTTCTTAAAATTGTATCTAAGTTTTGCGTAGAAGTTGCGATATCTTCCCTAGCACTTACTGCCTTAGCCTTTTGATAAACCTCCTTATCTGCTTTGAGTTCTTTATCTTCGACATCTATAGTATCCAAAGTTATAGTCTCAGCAGCATTTAAACAACCAAAACAAACAGCTATTAAACTTAGCCTTGTTAAACTTTTCATCTCTCTCCTTTTAATATTGAATATAAGTATTAAAATAAAAACAAGCATTATACTTTATTTAATATAAAAATAATATTAATTA
>OGSY01000595.1_pt1 | contig 16016 bp, 14 predicted proteins | sample 1574281 | NCBI WGS metagenome assembly OGSY01 (sample SAMN03295855, study PRJEB24534) | human gut metagenome | isolation source: fecal sample 5 from infant 8 | host: Homo sapiens | place: USA: Pittsburgh, PA | collected 2014-07
ATTTAAAATATTAAAATAAAATAGTTTTTATTAAAACAGCAAAGGCTAAAATTTGGATGATGATAAAAGAGAAAACTTAGAGAGTATCTTAGAAATAATAGACCTAAAAATAGAGCAAATTTAGGCAATAGCTCTAATAATAAAGAAAATTTTAATAAAAATTTGGAAAAAGATCTAAACTCAGATAATTTAAATTTAAATAATAACTCAAATTTGGATAATTCCCAAATTCCAAATAATAAAATAAATTCAAACAAAAGATATTATGATGAAGAACCGTTAGTTTTAAAAGACTATACAGTTTTTATGAGAGTCGATTTAGTCTTTAATGGGATTCTTATTGTTTTAACCAGAGTTATGCTTACAGCCTTTATGGAAACAATGAATTTTAGATTTTTATTTTGCATATTTTTCATTGTTATTATTTTTTATTTTATTGAATTATATATTTATTCTGCTCTTGTTCAAAATAATTATATAGTCAAATTAACAAATAAAAAAGCACTATTTTATAAAAATAAAAACCTAATAAAAGATTTTAATATCAAGATAGATGCAAATTTTGAATTTTTTTCACCTTATTATAGATTAAGAGAATTTGATTTGCATGTATTGTCAATTTTTATTATTTTTTTATTTTTAGATACTAAATTTAGCCTAAAAATTTTATCTATTTTTATTATTTTAGCTGGACTAATATATTTTTATGGACTTTTAATACAAAAAATGATTTATAAAAATGGAGATTTAAACAATTTTTTAAAACATCGCCATAAATTTCAAATAGATATTGGATGGATTAGGACTATAAATGGACCTACAAAAAAAGGAATTTCACTTTTTTATTTTAATGAAAAAGATTACAAAAGCTTAAAAGAATATTTGAATACTATTTTTTATAAAAACTTGGATAAAGATATAAAATCAATTAGATAAAAGGAAAATAGAGTTAATTAAAGCAGAAATAAGATTAAAAAAACACATTAGGTTTATCTGATGAGATATTAAAATACTTTTCGGATATTTTAAAAAGTGGAGAATTAGCTAAGAAATTCAACAAAAGATAGATAGTTTTGATTTTAACAACGCAAAAAGAAGTTTCGCAAAAAATGCTAGGATACTTATATTTTATTAGACATAGCACATAATAAAGTAAATTAGTGCAAAAGAGCTATAAATAAAAATGTAAAGTTTATAAAAAGTCTAGATAAATAATTAATTTATTTGCCATTTGTATTTTTTATACTATTTTTTATTTCTAGCATTATAATATTTAAAGCTTCTTTATAAATTTCATCACTAGAGTTTTCTTTTAAATTAACAATATTTGAAATTTCTTTTTCTTTAAATTCTTTTTTATTTAAAGGGTTTGTAATTTTATATTTCATTACAAATTCAAACTCTGTTTTAGAACCTTTTTTTCTTACATTAAAGGTAAAAATTTCATAACTAAGTGAATTTTCAAACTCTTTAAATTTATCATTTTGAAACTCTTCTTTTAAAATATCATTTAAATTATCTATAACTTTTTTAGAGTCTATAAATTTATTTAAAACTAAAAATTTATTTTTTACAGTATTTCCACCATGTATAAAAACCTCACCCTTTTTTAAGTCTGATTTTGTAATATTATGTTCTAATAGATTTTTATCTCTTTGGCAAAAATCCATTTGTGGATGTTTAAATTCGCTTTTTTCACCAAAAAACTCTTTAAAATTTGAACTATTTGTCTCGTTAGAAAATAAAAAAGACAATACAAAACATGCTAAAACTAACTTTTTAATCATTAAAAATCCTTTAAAATATCTTTTGCAAAAAGCGGAATTGATAAAAATTTAAACTCATCTATCAAAAAAACTTTACAAAAATCATAAAATTTTATAAACTCTTCCTTATTTACTGAAATTTCAATGCAAGCTCCAAAATTTCCAAATTCTTTTTGACATTTTAAGCCCTCTTTATCTAAAAAATACTCAAATCTTGATATTAAGCTAAATGGGACAAAAAATGAGCAGCTATCTTTTATCTCGAAGTCTATTAATTCAGCTTGGCTAATAGCTAAATTCACACTTGAACTATATGCTCTTACAAGTCCTCCAGTACCAAGCTTTATGCCACCAAAATATCTTACTATAAAAACTCCAGCATTTATAATATCAGCACCTCTTAAAGAATTTAGTGCAGGTGGCCCGCTTGTGCCTTTTGGCTCTCCATCATCGCTTTGGTTTTCAACGATTTGAAAGTATTTATTATAAAACCTATAAGCCCAAACTATATGAACTGCTTTTGGATGCTCAGCCTTCAATCTTTCATGGGTTTTATCAAAAAGCTCATACGGAACTAAAAAAGACAAAAAAGTTGATTTTTTTATTTCTTGTTTTGCGTAATATTCGCTATTTACTGTTTGCAAAAATTTCCCTTTATTGTTTTTAGTTTTTATTTTATCTAAAAAATATAAATTAAAAGTATTATTTAGTCTTTAAAAGTTGAGTGTTAAAGGCTAAATAAAATTAAATTAATAAATTTATATAAAATACTTGACATTATAACGCTCACATTGTATAATACCACTTAGCAATTTAAAATATAGAGTGCTAATATTAAAAGCCAATTTAAAATGGATTTTTAGATTTGGCAAGTTTATTTGAGGTTTTATGGGATGAAGATAAATAAAAGAGATTTAATACTTAATTACATAATAGAGGCTTATTTGGATGAAAATACTCCAATTGGCTCTGTTGATTTAGGTCTTAGAATGGATGGCTTAATCCCAGCTTCAACTATTAGAGTTTATTTTAAAAAGCTAAGCGATGAGGGTGCTTTAAAGCAGCTTCACATAAGTGGTGGTAGAATGCCAACTGTTTCAACTATGAAAAACTATTGGGAAAAGAAACTTGGCAATTTAGACAAAAAGCTTATTATAAATGAGCAAGTTTTAGAGCAAGTTTTAGATAAATTTAGTATTTATTGTATGATTTTTAGCTCAGATAATGAAATTTTAAATGAGGTGATAAATTATAGAGATAGGTTTATTATACTTTGTTTTTCAAGAAGTGAAATTGTTTTGAAATTTGATTATAGAGTTTATGATTTACTTTTAAATTTGGTTGGAACAGAGCTTAAAGATTTGGAGAGAATTTCTATTCAAGTTGGATTAAGTGATCTTAGAACCAAGTTAAAGGAGCTTAAAAGATCTGAAATTAAGTTTATGGCAAATGAAGTAATTGCATATAAAATATTTGAAGATGAAAGATTTAAAATGCTTTTTGAGCCAAGCATAACAACAAAATTTAGTAAAAATTTACTCTTTTATCCGATTTTTGAACAAGGATTTATGGGTATAAAAACAGATGTTGTTTATAAAGACAGTGATGCTACTATGCTTTGTGCAGGAAGTGTTTATGAAGATTATGAAAAATTTTTTAATATTATAGGAATGGAGGCAGCATGAATCAAGATGAATTAAAAAATGGTTTTTGTGCTGATGATAAGTGCGAAAATATAAACAATCAAGCTGATTGTACAGATAACAAAGAATGTGAGTGTGAAGAAAAATCAGATAAAAACTCACAAAATGATGAGGTTATAAAGCTTCAAAATGAGCTTAGTGAACTAACTGATAAATTTTATAGAGCAAATGCAGATTTTGAAAATATTAAAAAACGTCTTGAAAAAGAAAAGCTTACCGCAGTTGCCTATGCAAGCGAGAGTTTTGCAAAGGATATTTTACCAGTAATTGATGCTTTAGAAGAGGCTTTAAAAATACAAACACAAGGTGATGACTTGGCAAGCAAGATAAAAGATGGCGTAAAACAATGTCTTGATATGATGCTAAGAAGTCTTGAAAAACAAGGTATTAAGCAGATTAAAACTGATGGTAAATTTGATCATAATATCCACAATGCGATAAATCAAGTTGAAGATGAGTCAAAAGAAAGTGGAGATATCCATCAAGTTTATCAAAAAGGATATTTGTATAAAGATAGAGTTTTAAGACCAGCAATGGTTGTAGTAGTAAAATAAAAATAAATTTAATAAAAAGGATAAAAAATGAGTAAAGTTATAGGAATTGACTTAGGAACAACAAATTCAGCAGTTGCAATATTTGAAAGGGGAGAGAGTAAAATTATCCCAAATAAAGAGGGAAAAAACACAACTCCTTCAATTGTTGCTTTTACAGATAAGGGTGAGGTTTTAGTAGGTGATACTGCAAAGCGTCAAGCTGTTACAAATCCATCAAAAACAATTTATTCTATAAAAAGAATAATGGGCTTGATGATGAATGAGAACAATGCTAAAGAAGCACAAAAAAGACTTCCTTATAAAATAGTTGATAGAAACGGTGCAGCAGCTGTCGAGATTGAAGGTAAGGTTTATACACCGCAAGAAATTTCAGCAAAAGTTTTGATGAAATTAAAAGAAGATGCTGAAAGCTATCTAGGTGGAAGCGTTGTAGATGCTGTTATTACAGTTCCAGCATATTTTAACGATAGTCAAAGAAAAGCTACAAAAGAAGCCGGAACTATCGCAGGTTTAAATGTTTTAAGAATAGTAAATGAGCCAACTGCGGCAGCTTTGGCTTATGGACTTGATAAAAAAGAGAGTGAAAAAATCGTAGTTTATGATTTAGGTGGTGGAACATTTGATGTCACAGTTCTAGAAACTGGAGATAATGTCGTTGAGGTTTTAGCAACTGGAGGGGACGCGTTTTTAGGCGGAGATGACTTTGATAATAAGCTAATTGATTGGCTTTTAGCAGAGTTTAAAAGTGAAAGTGGAATTGATTTAAAAAGTGATGTTATGGCTATGCAAAGACTTAAAGAAGCTGCTGAAAATGCTAAAAAAGAGTTAAGTTCAGCAATGGAAACAACTGTAAATTTGCCATTTATTACAGCTGATCAAACAGGACCAAAACACTTAACAAAAACTTTAACAAGAGCTAAATTTGAAAGTATGATTGAGGATTTAGTAGCAAGTACCATAAAAACGCTTAAAAATGTTATGAGTGATGCTGGAGTATCTAACTCAGATATCGCTGAAATCGTAATGGTAGGTGGCTCAACAAGAGTTCCTTTAGTTCAAGATGAAGTTAAAAAAGCATTTGGTGGAAAAGAGTTAAATAAATCTGTTAATCCTGATGAGGTTGTAGCAATTGGTGCTGCTATCCAAGGTGCTGTTATAAAAGGTGATGTAAAAGATGTGCTTTTACTTGATGTTACACCTCTTAGCCTTGGAATTGAAACACTTGGTGGCGTTATGACAAAAGTTATTGAAAAAGGCACAACAATACCAACTAAAAAATCTCAAGTTTTCTCAACCGCAGAAGACAACCAAACTGCAGTTACTATAAATGTACTTCAAGGTGAGAGAGAGTTTGCAAAAGATAACAAAACTTTGGGTAATTTTAATCTTGAGGGCATTATGCCGGCTCAACGCGGTATCCCACAAATTGAAGTTCAATTTGATATCGACGCAAACGGAATTTTAACAGTTTCAGCTAAAGATAAAGCAACTGGAAAAGCAACCGATATAAGAATTACTGGATCAAGTGGATTAAGTGAGGCAGAGATTGATAAAATGGTAAAAGATGCCGAACTTCACAAAGAAGAGGACTCAAAGAGAAAAGAGCTTATTGAAGCAAGAAATCAAGCTGATGGTATAGCTCATCAAACTGAAAAAACTCTAAATGAAATGGGTGAAAAAATCCCTAGTGATGTTAGAGCAAAAATTGAAAGTGCCTTAAATGATCTTAAAGCTACTTTAAAAGATGAAAGTGCTACAAAAGAGGCAATTGATAGCAAGGTTCAAGCTTTAAGTAAAGTTGCTGAAGATATGTATAAAGCAGCAGCAAGTCAAAATGCTGGTGCAAATAACGCTGGTGCTGACAATAAGAGTGGCAAGAAAAACGATGATGATGTAATAGATGCTGAAGTTGAGTAAAAATTTATCTTCAAAGTGGCTTAAATTTAGCTTAGGCCACTTAAATAGTCGCGCAAAATTTATATAAATCAATTAAGGTGCTAAATTTGGCACCTTAAATTTTATCTCTTTTTAAAATATTATCTATAATATATTTATTGTTATCATTAAAAATAAAACTTTTCTAAAATTGATTTTAAGCAACAAAGTTATATAATTTCTTCATTACATTTAAAGGTTAAATTTGAAAAACAAATTTTTAAATTCATTTATAATTATAACTTTAGTTTTAGTTGCTTTTATAGTTTATAATAAATTTAAACTCTCTCAAAATTCTCATTTTACAGTTACAGCTGATACAGTTATAAAACCAGGTTCTGAAATTTCAAAGTATGTTGCACAAGAAGAAGTTGATAGTTTTAGTTTTAGATATGCAGATATTCATTGTGATAAAGAAACAAACTCAACTCTTGTTCCATTAAGACAAGCTTTAATGATTAAAGATACAAATAAAGTAGTAAATTTTATAAAAGACAATAACCTTTCAGTAAATTTAAAAATGCTAGATGGTAGAACCCCTATTATGTATAGTTCTTTTTATAATGATATTAATACCACAAAAGAACTTATAAATTTAGGTGCAAATATTCATATCAAAGATAGATACAAACTAAATGCCTTAGCTTATGCTGTAAGTATAAACTCAGCTGATACTGTTAAAGTTTTACTTGATAATAACTTAACTATAGAAGAAACACCTGTGGTTCAATATTACTATCCACAAAGGAAATTTTACAGAACAATAGATAAAATTATTATAGATAATGATGATATACAAATAAAATACCAAGATTTTACAAAAGAAGAAACTTGTCAAAACACTTCATCTAAATCTGCTTATGAAACTATGGAGTATCTAGTAACATTTAATATATATGACACAGCTAAAGTTATATTGGAAAGCGGATACAAACCTTATACATACATCGGTTATGGAGAAATTCCAGTTTATGGAAATTATATATATGATATTTTTCCACAAGAAAATATAAATAGTAAAATAGAGTATGCAAAAAATAGCAATAAGGACATTTCTAATCTAAAACTTTTTATGGATGAATTCTCTTATGATTATACACTTTATAAAAGAATAGAAGATTACCCCAACCACGAACCTATGCTAAATTTACTACTAGACCACAATGTATCAGGACAACCATCAAAAGAACTACTTAAAAAAGAGTATGATAGATGTTATAAAGAAAACTATAAAGAGTGTTTTAACAAAGATAATAGTTGCAGACCAGTATTTGAAATATACGATGAAATAAGAGCCTTAAATGTAATGTATAAACTATTTAAAAACTATTGTCCTGATAAAAACGGAACTTTTAAAAATACAAAAGAATTTATTGCTTTTAAAAATGAAGATAAGAAAGAATATGCAATTTCATCGTTTAAAAATAGAAGTCCAGAAAAAGTATTTATAAAGGATAAAAATATGACACTAGACAAACTAAGAGAATATGAGTATAAAAATAGTGAAGATGAAAACGAGAGAAACTTCATAAAAACTTACTATTTAAAAACTAATTAGTTGTGGCTAAGTAGTTACCAAACAGATATAAAATTCTAAAATTTAAAGAAAACTAAAAAAGGATAAAACAATGGACGAAGCAACATTCAACAAAGGAAAATAGAGAGATATAAAAAAGGCTGAGTTTAGAAAAAGTCTAAAGAATAGTATGCTAGGTAAACATGATAAAATAGTAAAATTTGCGATTGGCATTTCTTCTGTGTTTTTTTATATTAAATAAAGATATATAAATAAAGATATTAAATAAAATACAAATTACAAACACTCATTAATTTTTTCAAAAAATTTACATATTTTAAATTATTTAATCTAAGTAAATTTATAAAAAATCCACCCAAAATCCTTATAAAATTTTCAAATTCATAAATTTTAAATATACAAATTTATCTTAATTTAAATTTTACAAATTCCTAAATTTATTAGCCAGTTTTTGTCTTATTTCATCATTTAAGTTTTGTGAATTTTGCAAATATTCATCATTTAAACTCTCAAATTTATTTAAAAAATCAAATAGTCTTTTTTCCCAATCTTTTGCATTTTTGTTGCTTGAACTCATATTTTGTAAAAAAACAAGTTCCTTACTAAGAGTACTGACTTTATCTAGAAATTCATCTTTTAAAGCTTCGTTTTTTAATTTTATATTTTCAAGCACAAGTGAGTTTTTAACCGAGGTTATTTCATCATCTATAAAATCGCAAAATTTAGAATATTTACTTATATCAGGATTTTGTTCGTGAATATCTATATTTGAAGTTACTTTTGAAATTTCTTTATATATTATAAAACCAACCACTAACGCAACTACAAGCATAAGCTCAACATTAAACATTTTTTCTCCTTTTATATCCATCATAGGTTATCATTATTAGTGCAATCCAAATAAGTCCAAAACTTATAAATTTATAAATACTAAAATGTTCATTAAATAATACTACACCAAAAATTACAGTACAAATTGGTGTTATGTATTGTAAAAATCCAATAGTTGAGAGTTTTAAAAGAAGAGTTGCATAATTAAATGTGATCATAGGAACTAGTGTTACTATGCCACATCCTAAAAGCAAAAGTCCGGTTAAATCAAAATTTAAATTTGAAGGAGTTAGGCTTATATAAAAAAAAGAAATTATTGCAACAACAAATGTTTCTATGAAAAGACCTTCTAGTGATGGAATATTCATTTTTTTCTTTAAAAGTCCATAAATTGTAAAGCTAAGTGATAAAAAGCAAGCAATATATGGAAAACTTCCAAGCTCAATTACTTGTATCATTATGGCTAAAAACCCCAAAAATATAGCTGTAAATTCTAGTTTAGATGGCTTTTCTTTAAAAAAGACAATTCCTAAGAACATATACATTAAAGGATTTATAAATTGTCCTAAGCTTGCATCTAAAACTCTATTTATGGTTATTGCATAAACATAAATTCCCCAATTTAGGCTTACCAAAATACCACAAATACTTAATTTAAAAAATAGATTTTTATCAAGTAGATATCTTTTTAAGCTTCCTAGTTTTTTACAAAATAAAAGGATAAAAAAGACGAATATAAAAGACCAAAGTATTCTATTTGCTAAAATTTCAAATGGTGAAATGTTTGATAAATACTTAAAATAAACAGGAAAAGCTCCCCACATGAAAAATGAAGCAACTCCTAAAATAAGACCTAAATTTTTCACTTTTCTTCCAATATTTTATTGTTTTTATAGCCATCTATTGTAATTAGGGCAATACTTAACCAAATTAAAGCAAAGCTTATTAGCTTATAGATACTAAAATCTTCTTTATATAAAAAAATAGCAAGCATTGTTGTCATTGTTGGCGAAATATATTGTAAAAAACCTATGGTTGAAAATTTTAATCTCAATGCAGCAATATTAAATGTTATGAGTGGCAAAACTGTCACGCAACCTGAAAGTGCTAAAAGAAACCCAGTTTTACCAAAATCAAAATGTCCGGTAGCATTATCTTGCATTATTAAAATATAGCAAAATGCTAAAATTGACAGTAAGAATGTCTCTATAAAAAGTCCCTCAAGTGAGCCTATACTTAATTTTTTTTTGATTAATCCATATAATGCAAATAATGTTGGTAAAATAAGTGAGATAAAAGGAAGCTTTCCAAGAGATATTACTTGTATTAAAATAGCTAAAAATACTATAAAAATTGCTATTTTTCCTAAATTTGAAGGAATTTCTCTAAAGAAAATCATACCTAAGATTATATACATTAAAGGGTTGATGAAATACCCTAAACTTGCTTCTAAAATTTGATTAGAATTTACTGCATATATGTAAATTCCCCAGTTAAGACTAACAAAAATTCCACTAATAGTTAGTGTTAGAACTACTTTTTTATTTAATATATATCTTTTTAAACTGCTAATTTTCTTTGAAAAAAGTATAAAAAAAAATACAAAAACAAAAGACCAAAATATTCTATGGGCTAAAATTTCTACTGCACTTATATTTTGTAAAAGCTTGAAATATAAAGGAAAAAGACCCCACATAACAAATGTAGAAATTCCTGCAATAAAACCTATATTAGTCTCTGTTTTCATTAACTCTCCGAAATAAAGTTTAAAATTTATCATTATTTTATAATTTTTTCTTTAAAATCAACTTTGAATTTAGGTTTTTAAGATAAAATGGATAAATTTATAAATTTTAAGTGAGGAAAAATATGAAATGGAATAAAGATAGTTGGCGGAGCTTACCTATTAAACAGCAGCCTATTTATAGTAATTTAGATGAACTTAAAAATACCGAAATTCGCTTAGCAACACTTCCTCCACTTGTTTTTGCAGGAGAGGTAAGAAGTCTTAAGAAAGAACTTGCAAGTGCTAGTTTAGGAAAAAGCTTTTTGCTTCAAGGCGGAGATTGTGCTGAGAGTTTTGCAAACTATAGAGCTGATAATATAAAAAATATGTTTAAGGTAATTTTACAAATGTCGGCTGTTTTAACATTTGCAGGGAGTTTTCCAATTGTCAAAGTAGGGCGTATTGCAGGACAGTTTGCAAAACCAAGAAGTAGTGATTTTGAAGAGATTAATGGAGTAAAACTTCCAAGCTATAGAGGCGATATTGTAAATGATTTAGAATTTACCAAAGAAGCAAGGGAACCAAAGCCAGAAAAACTAATTCAAGCATATTATCAAAGCGCTACAACATTAAACTTACTTAGAGCTTTTGCTAGAGGTGGACTAGCAAATCTACACGAAATTCATAGATGGAATTTGGGTTTTGCAAAAGCAGCTGAAATTGAGACTAAATTTTCAAATTTGGTAAATGAAATTACAAGAGCACTAGATTTTATGGAAGCTTGTGGTATAAACCCAGAAACTCAAGCTATAAATGAAACTAGGTTTTATACTTCCCATGAAGCTTTACTTTTGCCTTATGAAGAGGCATTAACTAGAATAGATAGTACAAGTGGTGATTGGTATGATTGTTCAGCTCACATGCTTTGGATAGGTGAGAGAACTAGAGGACTTAATGAAGCTCATGTAAATTTTTTAAGTGGAGTTAAAAATCCAGTTGGTGTAAAAATTGGACCTACTGCAACACCAGATGAGATTTTAGGACTTTGTGAAAAGCTTAATCCAGATAATGAAGCAGGAAGATTAAATTTAATTGTTAGAATGGGTGCTGATAAAATAGATAGCAATTTACCAAGGCTTCTAAGAGCTGTTAAAAGTGAGGGAAAAATGGTACTTTGGAGCAGTGATCCAATGCATGGAAATACTTTTAAGACAACAAATAATTATAAAACAAGGGCTTTTGATAAAATACTTAAAGAGGTAAAAAGCTTTTTTGAAATTCATAAAAGTGAAGGAACATACCCTGGTGGAATCCATCTTGAAATGAGTGGTGATGATGTAACTGAATGTACTGGTGGATTTTTTAATGTAAAAGAAGAAACCTTAGCTAAAAGATATGAAACTCAGTGTGATCCAAGACTAAATGCAAATCAATCCTTAGAACTTGCTTTTTTAGTAGCTGATCTTTTAAAAGAGTTTAAAAAATAGATTTTAATTTGATTAAGTTAGATTTTGTTTTTAAAGTTAAATTTATAAATTTAGTTAGTTTTTTATGTTTTTAAGTATTTTGATAGTATAATTTTAATTCACAAAAATTAAAAGGAAAAATTTATGAAAAGAGTTGGAATAATTGGCGGAATGGGATCCATGGCAAGTGCAGATCTTTATATGAAAATAGTAAAATTAACTCCTGCAAAATGCGACCAAGATCATATTTTATTGACAATCGATAATAATGCAAAAATTCCTGATAGAACAAACTATATTTATGGAGACGGAAAAGACCCATTTCCTTATTTGCTTGATAGTGTTAAAAGACTTGAAAATTCAGGTTGTGATGCATTTTGCATGGCGTGTAATACTGCTCATTATTTTGCACCAAAACTTATAACTGAAACAAAAATGAAATTTTTAGATATGCCAAATATAACCGTTGAAAATATAAGTAAAAATTATAAAAATGCTAAAAAAGTGGCTGTTGTAGGAACAATAACTACAAGAAAAAGTAAAATTTATGATAAAAATTTAGAAAAATATGGTTTTGAAAGTGTTGAGTTTAGTAAAGAGATAGAAAATGACATTATGAAATGTATTTATGAGGGTGTAAAAGCTGGGAAAATAGCTGAAAAAAAAGATTTTTTTATTGAGACTATGTCCAAAATCGATGCTGATATATTTATAGCAGCTTGCACTGAAATACCATTATTTTTACCATTTGTACCAAATGAATTTAAATTTGTAGATGCTACTGAAGAGCTTGCAAAAGAGATAATTAAATTTGCAAATTCGTAAAAAATAAAGACTATTATTAATAATATATTGAATTTTATTTAACTCAAAACTCTAAAAAGGAGTTTTGAGTTGTATTTTACCGATAAAAATAAGTATGTATCATTTAGAAATTTCATTATCCAAATTTTAAAAAGATTTCAAGTATTTTAAAGCTTTTTATGATTAATAGTGTAAAAAATATAATTTAATAGCAGAATATAGATAAAAATATTTTCATCGTTAAAATATTTATGCATGTAAGAAATATAATTTTTATGTTTTGAGTGTTGAAACAATTATTCTAAAAATTATTGTAGAGTTAAGCATTAAAAAAACTAGTTTTTGTAAAATTATGAAAAATCATATAAATTTAATAAATATGGATTAGACGAGTTAAATGAGATAAAAAGTAATAATTTTTTCCTTCATTAAAAATGTGGTATAGATGTAGTAACGATAGTCAAAACTTTATATAAATCGTCAAAAGATTAATATAAAATATTTTAAATTATTTTGAACCTTAGATTGCATCATACTATTAAAGAAAAAATAAAATAATTTATAATCTAAAATTTTTATAACAAATACTTTTGGTATTGTGATGTTCGAATTTTTAAAATTGATTATTTTTTTCCATATAGAAGATGCTTATAACAAAAAAACTTCAAAAGACAGTTGCTAGATTAAAAAATTGTCATATTAATGAAAAATATTATTGTGAGCTAAGCTAAGTTATATTTTTAAATTAGTTGGGATTACCCCAACTAATAATTTTAAAGTAGAATTGGTGCTAAAATAAAGCCAAAGCCTACTGAGAAAGCTATAGCCAAAACACCAGGTAGGAAGAATGCATGGTTAAATACATATTTTCCAATTCTTGTTGTTCCTGTATCGTCCATTTGAACCGCACCTAAAAGTGTAGGGTAGGTTGGTAGAACAAATAGTGCTGAAACAGCAGCAAATGAAGCAACTAGAATATAAACATCTCCATTGTTTGTTGCGCTTAGTCCAAGAGCAGCTATAACAGTAGGAATCAATGCTTTTGCAGTTGCAGCTTGTGAGTAAAGAAGCATACTAGCAAAAAATAGAGCGACTGATAATAAAACAGGATAATCTCTTACTAAGTTTCCTGCTAGACCTTTAATCTCATCTGTGTGATTTGATACAAATGTATCTCCAAGCCAAGCAACACCTAAAACGCATATACAAGCTGTCATACCACTTCTGAATGTGCTTTGTAGCGGAACTTTATCAACATCAATTTTACAAATCATAACTATTAAGGCTCCAATTGTTAGCATAATGCTCATTATTGCACCATCTCTTGGAAGTTTGACATTTTCTATTAATTTAAATTGAGGGCTTATAGCTGAAGCATATAAAACAACTAAAATAATTCCTAATAAAAATATTAAAACAGATGTTTTTGCCCCTTTTGGAAGCTCTTTGTAGCTACCGTCTTTTTGCGGAGCTGCAACTAAACCTCTTTTAAGCCTATCTTGATAAACAGGATCTTGATCTAAGTCTTGTTTCCACAAAAGGTTCATTATAAGAGCTGTTACCATACAACCTGCAAATGTAGTTGGAATCCAAATAGCTAGAAGTATAGGATAGCTAACTCCAAGTCCGCCAAGTGCCATATCTCCAGCCATAAATATAACAGCTGCTGATACAGGGCTTGCTGTAATTGCTATTTGTGAAGAAACAACAGCAATTGATAGTGGAACAGAAGGTTTAATATTTTGTCCCTTTGCAACTTCTGCAATAACTGGTATCATTGAAAATGCTGTATGACCTGTTCCTGCAAAAATAGTTAAAAGATAAGTAACTGCAGGAGCTAAGAAGTTTATATGCTTTGGATTCTTACGAAGAATTTTCTCAGCAATTTGAACTAAATAGTCAAGTCCACCTGCAACTTGCATCGCACCTATTGCTGAAATAACAGAAGCAATAATTAAAATAACATCCCAAGGGATGCTTCCCATTTTCAAACCAAGTCCAATGGTTAATACTATAACACCAAGACCACCTGCATAGCCTATGCCGATGCCACCTAACTTGACACCTATAAAAATCGCTCCAAGTAAAACGATTATTTCTAAAATAAGCATGAAGTCCATAAAAACCCCTTTTTAAATTTTGCTTTTGAAAAAAGTGTAAGGAAAATTTCCTTACACCAACTATTTATCTATCTATTTTTCTTTACCAGTATGTGACATGTGAGGATTTAACATACTTTTTGGATCTAGAAGCTTATCAACTTCTGCTTTTGTTAAAAGTCCCCTTTCTATTGCAATGTCACCAACTGATTTACCTGTTTTTAAAGCTTCTTTTGCAATTGAAGCTGAGTTTTCATAACCAATTACTGGGTTAAATGCAGTTACTATACCAACTGAGTTAAGAACTAAATTTAAGCAATTTTCAGGTTTAGCTTGAACATTTTTAATAGCTTTTTCTGCTAGAGTTATGTATGCATTTTCAAGGATTACAAGTGAGTTAAATAGCGCATAAGCAATTCCTGGCTCAAACGCATTAAGTTCAAATTCTCCTCTTTCTGAGCAAAGCATAATAGTTACATCGTTTCCTATAACTTCATAGCAAGCCTCGCCTACAACTTCAGCTATAACAGGATTTACTTTTCCTGGCATAATTGAACTTCCTGGTTGCATTTTAGGTAGTTCAATTTCAGCTAAACCACATCTTGGACCTGAGTTCATAAGTCTTAAGTCATTAGCAATCTTGCTTAGTCTAACAGCAGCTGTTTTTAAGCTTCCACTAACTTGAACAAAATCTGCTGTATCTTGAGTTGCAGCTATAAAGTCTTCAGCTGGTTTAAACTCTGCGCCTGTGATTTTGCTAAGGTGTTTATGAACTGCACATTTGTAGTCTGGGTGGCAATTAATTCCTGTTCCAATAGCTGTTGCTCCCATATTTAAAAAGCTCATTAGTTCTCTTGCTTTTTTAATGTTTTCAATATCAGCTTTGATATAGCTTGCAAAGGCATTGAAAGTATTTCCAAGTGTTGTAGGAACAGCATCTTCAAGCTCTGTTCTACCCATTTTAATCATATCTTTAAACTCTTTGCCTTTTTTCTCAAGCTCTGATTTTAAAAGCTCCATTGCTTTTAATAGGTCTGTAAGTTTTGCATGAGTTGCAACTTTGATTGAGCTTGGATATGTGTCATTTGTGCTTTGACCCAAATTTGTGTGGTCGTTTGCGTGAAGATATTTATACTCGCCTTTTTTATGGCCTAAAATTTCTAATGCAACATTTGTTATAACTTCATTTGTATTCATATTTGTTGAAGTTCCTGCACCACCTTGGATCATATCTACAACAAATTGATCGTGATATTTTCCAGCTATGATTTCATCAGCTGCTTTTGCAATAGCATCAGCTCTTTCTGGGCATAAAACACCAACCTCTTTATTTGCTAGTGCTGCTGCTTTTTTAATTTGTGCAAAAGCTTTCACAAAGAATGGATAGTCTTTTATTTGTCTTCCAGTCATTTTAAAGTTTTCGACTGCTCTAAAAGTTTGAACGCCATAATAAACGTCGTCACTAATTTCTAATTCACCGATAAAATCGTGTTCTTTTCTTGTTGCCATCTTTTCTCCTTTATTTAAAGATTTCAAGCAATTATATCACAATAAGTTTTAAACGAATCTAAAAAACATTAATTAAATTATATTAT
>OGSY01000604.1_pt1 | contig 15773 bp, 9 predicted proteins | sample 1574281 | NCBI WGS metagenome assembly OGSY01 (sample SAMN03295855, study PRJEB24534) | human gut metagenome | isolation source: fecal sample 5 from infant 8 | host: Homo sapiens | place: USA: Pittsburgh, PA | collected 2014-07
GTAATAAATTATGTGATATTAGTACAAAATATGTTATATTATTATTATAAATATTTTTTTTGTGGGGTGATATTTTGGCAGCAGGAAAAACACATGACAAAATTACGGTTATTATGACCCCTTTTATAGCTTCTTTCTTTTTATTTATAAATATGATCTTCTTAGAAGACTTAGGAAGTAGCCTTGCCTTTACAATATTAGGCGTATCTGTATATATGTTTGGTGGGTATATGTTTTCTGGAGATTTAGATATTAAAAGTAGAGAATTTAGAAGATGGGGGTATTTAAAGTTTATTTGGATTCCATACCAAAAACTATTTGAACATAGAAGTGTTTTTACACATGGATTTATATTAGGACCTATAATAAGAATACTTTATGTATCTATTATCCCTATAACAATTTCTTCATTGTTATATTCTTTTTCCATAATTAATATATCTACACCAGAAATGTTAAAGTTAGTTTTTAATTTTATATTAAAGAATAAAATTTTATTTGGTAATATGGCTTTAGCCTTATTTTTAGGTTCTGGTCTTCATACCATAACTGATATGATATATAGTTATTTTAAAAGAAAATTCTCATATAAAAAGAGAAAATCAAGTAAGAAATATAATAGAAGTAAAAGACCTTCAAGAAAGGCTGCATAATAAAAAAGGCTTAGCTTTAATAGCTAAGCCTTTTTATTTTATTGGTAATTCTATAACAAAATTGCATCCTTTTAAAGGACCATCACTTAAATAGATTGTTCCTCCATGTTTTTCTACAATTTCTTTACTTATGGTTAATCCTAATCCAGAACCACCCTTTTTAGAATTTCTTGATTTTTCTTCCCTAACAAAAGGATTAAAAATATGTTTTTTTATTTCTTCACTTAAACCTATACCATCATCACTAACTATTATTTTAACTTTATCCTCTTCTTTTTTTAGACTTACTAAAAACTTAGTTCCTTTTTTATTATATTTAACACTATTTATTATTAAATTGCCTATAGCTCTTTCAAGTCTTTTATTATCAAATTCTAAATAAAGATCATCTTCACTTATTTCAAAGTCAAAATCAAAGTCTTTTTCTTCTAGGAGATATATGTAATCCGCAATTAAATTTCTTAAAAACTCGCTTAAATCTTGATATTTTTTATGTAAAATAAATTCAGAACTTTGAAGTGTATAAAATTCAAATAGTTCCATTATCATTTCATTTGCTCTTTCCCCATTGTTCTCAATTATACTTATATATTTATGTAAAGACTCTTTTTCAATATCTGGGTTGTTTTTTATAATATTGGAATATCCTATTATACTTGATAAGGGAGTCTTTAAATCATGGGCTATATTTCTAACAAATTCTTTCCTTAGCTTTTCTGATTTCTCTTTTAATTTCTTTTCTTCTTCTATTTTAGAAGCCATATTATTAAAAGCCTCTCCAAGCTCCTCAAACTCATTGTTTTTTTCTATATTAATTCTAGTAGAATAATCTCCTAAGGATAATTTTCTAACTCCATTCATAAGCTTATCTAAAGGTTTAGTAAATGTCTTAGAAGTTAATTTTGAATAAAGGATTAGACTCATTGTAAAAATAAAGATATATAAAGAAATCATAATATATACAAATATCTTAAATCCAATTTTAGGATTTCTGGTAAACATCTTGCCGAAGTTTTCTTCAGGTATTCTAGTAATTACAAAAAATCTTCCTTCCTTGCTATAGCCAGTATAAGATAAGTAATCCTCATCTATATTAACTCCATGCATTTCATCAACCAAGATTTTACTGAATTCTTCACTAGAATAATTATCTCTTTTCACCTTTTGATCTCCTATTGTTTCTATTACATTTAAATCCTTATCTATAATTTCAATCCATCCACCATGCTCTGTTACATAATCTTGATTACCTATGCTGTTATAATCTTTATTTTCTATTTCTCCTGCAAGTATTTTAGAAGCTTCAGTTTCTATTGGCTCACTTTTTAAATATATACTAACCCCTATAATAAAAGAAATTAGAAATATAGTAGCAGTTATAATTGTTATAAGTAAAAATACCTTAAGATAATTCCTAAGTAATATATTTGATACCTTATATCTGTTTTTTCCTAAATTAAATTTTTTCAAACCTATATCCTATCCCTCTTATAGTTTTTATCTTGCAAGGATTTTTAGGATCTTCCTCTATCTTATCTCTTAAGTGGCTTATATGAACCATTATAGTATTGTCATCGCCTAAATACTCCTCTTGCCATACATTTTCATATATTTGTTTTTTAGTAAACACTCTTCCAATATTACTCATAAGCATTTCTAAAATCTTAAATTCCTTTGCATTTAAAGTTACTATTTCTCCATCTTTTTTAACTGTACATCCTTCTTTGCTAAGTTCTAAATTTCCTATTTTTATAAGTTCATTTTCTCCAGAATATTTATAGCATCTTCTTAAATTTGATTTAATCCTAGCCATAAGTTCTACAGGTTTAAAAGGTTTTATAACATAATCATCAGCCCCTAAGCCTAAACCTAATATTTTATCATCATCCTCAATTTTAGCAGTTAAAAATATAACTGGAATCTGACTCCATTCCCTTAACATCTTTAATAGATTAAAGCCATCTATTCCATCCATCATAACATCTAATAAGGCTAAATGTATGTGTTCTTTTTTTAAGATATCTAAGGCTTCTAATCCATTTACAGCCTTAAAGACAGTATATCCTTCCTTTAATAAATGCAATTCTAAAAGATTTCTTATATCTTGTTCATCCTCAGCTATTAAAATATTCATATTCCCCTCCTATATAGTAATTCCTTAAATACATTATAATATTAAACTCTAGATTTACTAAACTTAAAATTATATTATTTAAGATATTTTTAAGCTTAATCTTTAACTTATGATAGTATTCTGCTTCTTTATACAAATTAGAATCAAGTTTTTAGATAAAACTAATAAAAATTCTTTGCAAAATTAAAATATTAAAGATTAATGTCTCAAATAAAAAACAATTCCTTATTTGAGACCTTATATTTATTAGTTATTTAATATATATTTACTTAATTTAGCATTAGCTAACATTAATTTTATTCTATTTTCTTGATTTACCTTTGTTGAAGATGGATCATAATCTACAACAACTATATTAGCTTCTGGATGTTTCTCCATAATTCCTCTAATCATACCTTTTCCAACTATGTGATTAGGAAGACATCCAAAGGGTTGAGCACAAACTATATTATTTACACCACTATTTATAAGTTCTAACATTTCAGCAGTCATAAGCCACCCTTCACCCATTTTAACTCCTCTTCCTATGTACTCTTCAACAGAAGTTTTTAATTCCTTAAATGGCGCAGTTGCTCTAAACTTACTATATTTTTTTATTGAATCTATCATAACATTTTGTAAATGCTCTAAATATAAACATCCAATTTTAGTAAATTTACTTGAAACTTTTTTCATTCCATATAATTTATAATCTATTTCTGAATTTGATAGACAATACATGAAGAAATCTGTAACACCAGACATAACAACTTCAGCATTATCTTCTCTTAAAAATTCCTCTAAATTATTATTTCCTAAAGGAGAATACTTTAAATAAATCTCTCCTACTATACCAACCTTTACTTTTTCAGTTTCTTCTAGTTCTATCTTAGAAAAATCTAAAATTATATTTTTATATAGTTCTCTTACTTTTAAATATTTTAAGCTTTCAAACTTCTCTTTTAAAATCTCAATCCACTTATCTAAAACCCTATCTGTTTCACCCTTATTAATCTCATAAGATTTACACTGATTATACATATACATAAGCAGATCTCCATAATAAAGAGCATATATACATTTTATTAATAAGCCTGGATACATTTTAAACCCTTCATGCTTTTCTAATCCACTTGCATTTAAAGAAATTACTGGAACTTGCTCTAAGTTATTTTCTTTTAGTGCCTTTCTTAATAAATGTATATAATTAGATGCACGGCATCCGCCCCCAGTTTGGCTCATTATTAAAGCCGTTTTGTCTGGGTCATATTTTCCACTTTTTAAAGCTTCCATAAGTTGTCCAATTACAATCATAGCTGGATAGCATATATCATTATGAACACTTTTTAATCCTTCTTCAATGGCGCTGTTTGTATCACCATCAAAAAATTCTAATTTATAACCGTACTTTTTCATTATTCCAGATAAAAGTTTAAAGTGTATTGGCAACATTGTAGGAGCTAAAATAGTATGAGTCTTTCTCATCTCTTTAGTAAATACTGCAAAATTTTTATTATTTTCTATTTCCATTCTATCACCTATTCCTGTGCTATAGCCTCTAGCAAGCTTCTTATCCTTATTTTAGCTGCGCCTAAATTATTAGTTTCATCTATTTTTAATTGAGTATATATTTTGTTATTTCTCTCTAGTATGTCTTTAACTTCATCAGAAGTTATGGCATCTGTTCCACATCCAAAGGAAACTAATTGTATAAGTTCCATATCTTTATTTTTAGCAACATAATAAGCAGCATTATATAATCTAGCTTGATATGTCCATTGATTTAATATATTAACCTTTGGCTTTTCATGACTTACTTCAATAGAATCTTCTGTTAAAACAACAATTCCTAAGCTACTTAAAACCTTGTCTATTCCATGATTTATTTCCGGATCTATGTGATAAGGTCTTCCTGCTACTACTATAACCTTCTTATTGTTATTTTTAGCATACTCTATAAACTCTTCCCCTTTTTCTTTTATATGCTTAGTATATTTCTCATACTCTATATAAGCCTTTTCTAAAGCATTTTTAACTTCCTTTTGTTTTATATCTCCAAAAGTTTTATTTAAAATCTCATAAAGTTGTTTGCTTAATAATTTTTTATTGTTTAAGCTTAAATATTCCATCATAAAGTTATTACTATCTAACTCTTTTACATTTGTCTTTAAAAGTTCTGGATAATAAGCTACAACAGGACAATTAAAACAATTATCTGATATACCTTCGTCAAAATTATAACTCATACATGGATAGAATATATGCTCTATATTTTTACTTATTAAGTTTTCTATATGGCCATGAGCTAATTTTGCTGGATAACACACAGTATCTGATGGAATTGTATGTTGCCCTTTTAAATACATCTTCTTATTTGATTCATCAGATAAAACCACCTTAAAGCCTAACTCTTTAAAGAATGTAGCCCATAGAGGAATATTTTCATACATATTTAATACCATTGGTAATCCTATAGTTCCTCTTTTTCCTTCATCTAATGATTCATATTCTCTTAATTTTTTATATTTATACTGATACATATTAGGAATACTTTCAGATTTTTTATTACCAGTTGGTTTTTCACATCTATTTCCTGAAATATATTTTTCTCCATCATTAAAGATGTTTATTGTTAAATTACATCTATTAGTACATAATCCACATTTAGCTATTTTTGATTTATGCGTAAAACTCTCTAAATCCTCTTTAGAAATTATCTTACTTTCCTTTAAATTTTTTCTTTTTGCATAAAGAGCACATCCATAAGCTCCCATAAGTCCTGATATACTAGGTCTTATAACATTCATACCAAGCTCTTTTTCAAAAGCTCTAAGGATGGCATCATTATACATGGTTCCCCCTTGAACAATTATATTTTTTCCTAATTCATCAAGACTTTTTGCTCTTATTACTTTATAAAGAGCATTTTTAACAACACTTACGGAAAGTCCAGCTGAAAGATCTTCTACTGTAGCCCCTTCCTTTTGTGCTTGTTTTACTGATGAGTTCATAAAAACTGTACATCTTGATCCTAAATCTGCACCATGCTTCGCAAATAAACCAAGCTTTGAAAAAGTTTCTACATCATATCCCATTTGATTAGCAAAACTTTCTATAAATGAACCACATCCAGATGAACATGCTTCATTTAGCATTATATTGGCTACAATGCCATCCTTTATTTTAAAGCATTTAATATCTTGTCCACCTATATCTAAAATAAAGTCTACCTTAGGATTAAAATGACTTGCTGCGATATAATGAGCTACAGTTTCTACTATTCCAAAATCAATTGAAAAGGCTTTTTTTATTAGCTCTTCTCCATAGCCAGTAACTGCACTACCCATTATCTTAATTTTTTCTCCACATATATTATAAATATGCTTTAATTCTTTTTTTACAACTTCAATAGGATTTCCTTTGTTAGATCCATAATATTCATATAAAATATTATCCTCTTTATCTATTAAAACAACCTTTGTTGTAGTACTTCCAGCATCTATGCCTACATATGCCTCTCCAGCATAATTATTTATATCACTAACTTTAACCTTAGCTTTTTTGTGTCTTTCCTTAAACTCATTATATTCTCCTTCAGAATTAAATAATGGATCTATTATATTCATAGTTGATATTTCATTATGATTTTCTTTTATTATATTTAATAATTCCTCATATTCATATTTTTTATTATTTTCCTTTGAATATATAGCACTTCCAATAGCCACAAAAACTTGTGCATTTTCAGGAGAAACAACATCATTATCCTTTAATTTTAATGTTTTTATGAATCTCTCTCTTAATCCCTTACAGAAATATAAAGGACCTCCTAAAAACATTATTTTTCCTTCAATACTTCTTCCCTGTGCTAGTCCACCTATTGTTTGATTTACAACAGATTGGAATACACTAGCTGAAATATCCTCTTTTCTTGCTCCTTGATTTAATAGGGGTTGTATATCAGTTTTAGCAAAAACCCCACATCTTGAAGCAATCTCATATATATTCTCATGTTTAAGACTTAAGTTGTCCATTTCATCTACAGTAAGCCCCATAAGGTGAGCCATTTGATCTATAAAAGCTCCTGTTCCCCCTGCACAACTTGAGTTCATTCTCTCCTCAAAACCACCAGTTAAAAAAATTATCTTGGCATCTTCTCCTCCAAGCTCTATTGCCACATCCACATCATCATAATATCTTTTTATAGCTAAAGTTGTAGCAAATACTTCTTGAACAAAAGGTAAATTATACTCTTTTGAAATTCCATAACCAGCAGATCCAGTTATAGCTATCTTAAATTTTTTATTCTCAATTATCCCTTTTATATTTTCTAGTTCTTCGATTAGCTTTTCTCTTACCTTAGAGTAATGTCTTTCATAATTTGAGTAAAGTATCTTGTCCTCTTCATTTAAGACTATACACTTTAAGGTTGTAGACCCTGCATCAATACCTATTTTGTAATACAAAGTTAATGTCACCTCTTTATTAATAATTGATATATTTCTATTAATTATCATGCAAAAATATGAATAAATTTTGAAGAAATAATTCATTTTTCGTTAACTCTTTATTAACTATATCATAATTATTTAATTATATCACCTAATTAAAAGTTTTAATAACAAGCAAAATTTAAATTTACTTTTAAAAATTACTCCATATTCTCATTAAAATAAAGATTACTTATTAACTGTAAATATATGCATAAAAAGTGGTTATTAAGCAAAAAACTCAATAACCACCTTTCTTATATTTAATTATCTTCTTTTCTTTCCTTTTGACCCTCTTTGGCTCTTTTGATCAAATCCTCTTGATTTGTTTCCTCTTTGTTTTTTACTATGAGAACTTCTTTTCTTATCTTCTGACTCTCTTCTTCCACTATTCTCATTTCTACTCTTTCTTCCACCACTTTTGTGATTGCTATGATTATTTCCTTTTCCAAAGCTATTCTTATCTCTAATTAAGCATTTTGGACCATTACCAATTAAATCTTCTCTACCGGCTTTAACTAAAGCATCATAAACTATGTTGTAGTTCTTTGGATTTTTAAATTGTAATAAAGCCCTTTGCATTGCTTTTTCTTCTTTACTTCTAGGAATATAAACTTCTTCCATTGTTAAAGGATCTAATCCAGTATAGAACATTGTAGTTGATAATGTTCCTGGTGTTGGATAGAAATCTTGTACTTGCTCTGGTTGATAATTTATATCTCTTAAATATTCAGCAAGCATAATTGCATCTTCTAACTTGCATCCTGGATGACTTGACATTAAATAAGGAATGATGAATTGTTTCTTTCCTAATCTTTCTGTAATTCTAAAGAATTTTCTTCTAAACTCATCATAAGTTTTTCCTGCTGGTTTACCCATGTATTTTAAAACATTTGGAGATACATGCTCTGGTGCAACTTTTAATTGACCACTTACATGATGCTCAACTAATTCCTTAAAGAAAGTATCATCCTTATCTGCCATTATATAATCATATCTTAATCCTGAACGTATAAATACCTTTTTAATTCCTGGTAATTTTCTTACTCTTCTTAATAAATGAAGGTATTCTCTATGATCTACCTCCATGTTCTTGCATATACCTGGTGACATACATCTTTTATGTTTACAAGCTCCTAAAGTTAGTTGCTTCTTACATGCTGGCTTTCTAAAGTTAGCTGTAGGTCCCCCTATATCGTGTATGTATCCTTTAAAATCATCATATTTAGTTATTTCTTCAGCTTCTTCTACTATAGAATCTTCACTTCTACTAGTTACAATTCTTCCTTGGTGGAAGGTTATTGCACAGAATGAACAGTTTCCTGAGCATCCCCTTGAACTTACTAAACTAAACTTAACCTCTTCAATAGCAGCTATACCACCATCTTTTTCATAAATAGGATGGTAAGTTTTTTGATATGGAAGAGCATACACTCTATCTAATTCTTCCCTTGAAAGAGGCATTTCCGGTTTATTTATAACAACGTATTTTCCATTATGTTCTTGAACTAAAGTTCTTCCTCTTACAGGATCTTGCTCATCATATTGAATTTTAAAGCATTCTGCATAAGTTCTCTTATCACTTGAAACTTCTTTAAATGATGGCAGAACTATATGCTCCTCATAGATTTCATCTAAACTATCCGCTATGTAACATGTTCCTGGTATATGTCGTATGTACTTTCCATCAAATCCTTGATTTAAAAAGTCAGCCACTTCAACAATTTGCTTTTCACTCATTCCATATACTAAAAGGTCCGCTCCACTATCAACTAAGATTGATTTTCTTACCTTATTTTCCCAGTAATCATAATGAGCAAATCTTCTTAAACTAGCTTCAATTCCACCAATTACTATGTTAACATCCTTATAAGCTTCTCTTATTTTATTACAATAAACTATTGTAGCTCTATCAGGTCTCTTACCCATTTCCCCCTTAGGAGTATATAGATCTTTCTTTCTTAATTTTTTGCTTACTGTATAGTGATTAACCATAGGATCCATATTACCACCATTAACTAAGAATCCTAATCTTGGTCTACCTAATTTTTTAAAATCATCAACGCTCTTCCAATCTGGTTGAGCTATTATTCCAACCTTATATCCAGCATTCTCTAAAACCCTAGATATAATTGCTGTACCAAAACTATGATGGTCTATGTATGCATCTGCTGTAACTAGTACAAAGTCACATTGTTCCCATCCTCTTTCTATCATATCATCTTTGCAAATTGGCAAAAACTTATTTTCACTCATTTCTTCACCTACTTGTCTCTTCTTAAGCTTATTTAAAACTCCTCTAAATAAATCTTCATATGATTATAACATTAAAAAGAGTCTGTATCAAAATAATTTTTAGTAAACCTTATAAATAGTGTAAATAAACTTTCTAGAGAAATATATTATTTTCTCAATATGTTTATAAGGTTTATTGTTATATTTTTTTGCAGCTCCTTTAAACTTCCTTCCAAAAATTTTTGCAAGTGTTTTTAATTCCTTCTTCACTTTCTACTAAAATATTTAAAAACCACTCTCTTGGAAGTAACCTCTTATATTTATTTGTAAAGTATCTATCATCTAATAAAAGTACTACCCCCTTATCCTTTTCTGTTCTAATGCATCTTCCCGCTGCTTGAAGCACCTTAATTATTCCAGGATAAACATAGGCATAGTCAAAACCATTTTTACCTATAGAGTTATAATATTCTTTTATACTTTCTCTCTCTAAGCAAATTTTAGGCATACCAACTCCAATAATTATAACTCCAATAAGTTTATCTAAGGTTAAATCTATTCCCTCTGAAAAATGCCCACCTAAAACAGCTAAGCCAAGATGTGTTTTTTCTCCTCCTTCTTTAAATAAAGATAAAAACTCTTCTTTTTCCTCTTCCTTCATATGGTCCCCTTGAGCTACTAAGCTAAAATCAACTTCTCTTTTTTTAATTTCCTCATGAACCATCCACATATATTCATAAGAAGGGAAAAATACAAGATAGTTGCCTCTCTTGCTCTTAACACATTCTATTATGTAATTAACTATTTTAGGAAGAGTTTTCTTTCTATTAGAATAGGTTGTTGATACATCCTTTCCAACTATAGTAAGTTTATTTTTATAATCAAAGGGAGAAGTTAAATTAACAGAATAATCCCCTTCCTGTGCTCCATAAAGTTCTTTAAAATATTCCATAGGAAGAAGAGTAGCTGAAAATATTATAACTGATTTAAACCTATTCATTATACTTTTAAGTATCCTAGATGGATCTAAACAGTTAATTAATAATTCCAAGTTATTTCCATCTAATTTATATAAAGTAGTAAAATCTTCTCCATAATAAGAACATATATTTAAGAATTCATAAACATTAAAATATAACTCTAAAAGATTTGAATTCTCTTCACTAGATTTACTCTCATAAATATCTACCTTTTCTAAAAAGCCTCTTAAAATTCCATATAAATCACTTGGTTCTTCCTTTTCCACAAGACTTTTAGTCTCTAAATTTTCTAAAACCTTTCTTTTTTCTATTAAATATTTATTAGCCCTATCTAAAGAGTTATATATTCCCTTATCCTTACTTTTAAATTCTCTTTTTAGTTTTAAAAAATCATCTTTAAATATTTTGGAAGAATACATACTTCTTCCCCTATCTAAAAGATTATGAGCTTCATCTATTAAAATTGTATAATCCTTGGCTTTTCCTTCTAATATTCCCTTTAAAGAAGCCTGAGGATCAAATATGTAATTATAATCACATATTACTACATCACAAAAATTACTTAGCTCAAGAGAAAATTCAAAGGGACAAATATTATATTCCTCAGATAATTTGTTTATATATTCTAAATCATATTCTTCATTATGCTTTAGTGCTTCCTTTAAAGCAATATTAACCCTATCAAAGTATCCATTAGCATAAGGACAATATTCTGGAATACACTTTTTTTCTTCCATCTTGCAACATTTTTCCTTTGCAGTTATATTAACACTTCTTAGATTTAATCCTTTTTCTCTCATAATACGCAAAGTATTATTTGCAATTTCTCTTGTGGTAGTTTTAGCCGTTATATAAAAAATTTTTTGAGTTTCCTTAGCGCCTAAAGCTTTTACTGCAGGAAATAATGTAGACATTGTTTTTCCCGTGCCAGTAGGTGCTTCTGCAAAACATTTTTTCCCCTCTGTAATAGCCTTATAAACTCTAATAGCTAGTTCTCTCTGTCCCTTCCTATAAGACTCAAAAGGGAAATTAAAATTCTCTATAGAATCATTTCTAAAGTCTATCCAAATTTTCTCTAAAAGTATCCATTCTTTATATTTTTCTATTAAATCATAGAAAAACTCTCTAAGTTCATGAAAACTATATTCTTTCCTTAAAAACTTTGTTCCAAAATCTTCAACATTGTAATACGTTAACTGGACTATTATTGAGTCTAAATTTTTCTCTTTGCTGTATATATAAGCATATACTTTAGCCTGAGCCCAATGCAATTCATTAAAATCATAATCTATATCCATTACGTTTTTTGTAGTAGTTTTTATTTCATCAATAATTATTTTTTCATTTTCCTCTAATATTCCATCTGCTCTACCTTCTACCCTTAAAGTAAAATCTTCAAAGTCAATATCCTCTTTTAAGGTAACTTCAGCCCTATCCTTTTCAGAATAAGAACTCTGTATTTTCTTGTGTCCCTTTATTCCTTCTAAAGCTCTTACAGATGCTTTTATACGACTATCTATACTTCCTCTTCTTAAAACAAATTCAACTAAGTTTCTTATAGAAATCTTTATTAATTCATTTTTCACTTAAATCACCCATTTTCACTGTGTATATATAAACTCTATCACATAATTAATAAAAATAAAAAGCCTAGAAAGATTAAATTTCTCTAGACTTTTTGTTTTTATTAAGAATTTACTTTTATCTCTTCTTCTAAACCTTGTGATAAATGTTTTTTATAAAATACAATAAAGCATGTTACTGTTGATAGAGCTGCTATTATATCTGCAAAAGGTTCTGCCATAAGAACTCCCATAAGCTTATTTTCAAAAATCATTGGAAGCACATATATAAATGGTATTAAAAGCACAATTTTTCTAAGTAAGGCTAAAATTAATGATATTTTTGCTTGTCCTAAAGCTAAAAAAGTTTGTTGACAAGCAACTTGTGCACCAAAAAGCAAAATACCTGCAAAGTATATTTTAATACTCCATGAGGTTATCTCCATTAATTGAGGATTATTACTATTAAAAATCTTTACAAACACATCTGGTAACATCATTAATGCACTCCACATAATTGTGGTAAATACCATTGATGATACTAAAAGTAATTTAAAGGCCTTTTTTACTCTATAGACTTTATTAGCCCCATAGTTATAACTTATTATAGGTTGTGCCCCTTGAGAAAGTCCCATTAATGGAAGTAATATTATTTGCATTACACTACTCATAATAGTCATTGCTCCAACGGCTAAGTCTCCACCATACTTTAATAAATTATTATTCATACTTATTATGACTAAACTTTCAGTAGCTTGCATTATAAATGGAGATACTCCTAAAGCCATTATTGAAAATAATATTTTTAATTTTGGCTTTAAGAATTTTTTTCTTATTCTAAGAATACTTTGTTTTCCAAATAAAAAGTATAATACCCATATAGCAGAGGCGCATTGACCAATTATAGTTGCTAAAGCTGCTCCCTTAACTCCCATATTAAATCCAAAGATTAAAATAGGATCTAATACAATATTTATTACAGCTCCTACCATAACTGTTATCATTCCAACCTTAGCAAATCCTTGCGTATTTATAAAGGAATTCATTCCTAAGGCAATTTGAACAAATATAGTACCTATTAAATAAATACCTAAATAATCTAAAGCATATCCTATAGTTGCATCACTAGCCCCAAAGGCCCATAAAATTGGCTCCTTAAATATAAAGAAAAATACTGTTAAAAATAAAGCTAATCCTATAAGTGCAGAAAAACTATTTGTCATTATTTCTTCAGCATCTTCTTTTTTCTTTTCTCCCATTTTAATCGCTGCTAAAGGAGCTCCTCCCATACCAACTAAACCACTAAAAGCAGCGACTATCATTATAATTGGAAAGGCTACCCCAACTCCAGCCATAGCCCTATCACCAGATTGCAATCTTCCTATAAACATTCTATCTACTATATTGTATAAAACATTAACAAGTTGAGCTATTATAGCTGGCATAGCTAGTTTAAAAAGGAGCTTTCCAATACTATCCCTTCCTAAATCTGTTTCTTTTTTGCTCATACTATTCACCATTCTTTCCCCTAATTTTATTTATGCTCATGATTTTTTATATGATTCATACAATAACATTTATTACTTGTACATTTTAAACAGTGTCTAAATTCCATATTAGGATTATCTAAATTTATAATGTTTTAAAGAATGACAAATATATTTTCATAAAAATAGAGTTTTTAAATGTATGAATATACTATCTTCTTCATATTGTCCATTTCTTTTTCCATATCAGAAACAAGCTTAAATTGATTTCTAGCTCTATCTAAGTTGTGATTTTCCCTATGTATTTTAAAGTAAACATCTCCATTTAAATAATCCATAAGAAATCTCATTCCACATTCAAAGGTCATAAGTTTAGCTGCAAAAGGTAAATATTCAATTTCATCTTTTGTAAAGGCATCCCCTGCTGACTCTAAAAATCCTTTTGCAAAATGCTCATAAAGATTTAAATCAAAGTTTACCTTAGATAAATCCACTTCATCTTCTAAAGCAGTTGTAGCTCCAGAACGAATAGAATCTCCAAAGTCATATAGTGATAGTCCTGGCATAACAGTATCTAAATCAATAACTGCAATTCCTTCTCCTGTTTCATCATCTATCATTATATTATTAAACTTTGTATCATTATGAGTAACTCTTAAAGGAAGTCTATTTTCTTTTATCATATTTACTAAAACTTTTGTATCTTCAGCACGGTTAATTACAAAATCTATTTCTTCTTTTACATCCTTTGCTCTCCCTTTTTTATCTTCCCTTACAGCTTCCATAAATACCTCAAATCTCTTTTCTGTATTATGAAAATCAGGGATTGTATCATAAAGCATATCAACATTAAAATCTGATAATTGCTTTTGGAATTTTCCTAAAGCCTTACCAGCTGTATATAAATGCTCAGGTTTTTCAACTATTTGATAGGTACTAGCTCCATGTATGAAATTAAAAATTCTCCAATAATTTCCCTCTTTGCATTTATAAAAATTTTTACCTTCTTTTGTCTTCACTATATTTAAAGTTTCCCTTAAAGGGTCTCCATTTTCTTCTATAATTTTATTTTTTATATGTGAAGTAACATTTTCAATATTCTCCATTAGTTGCTCTGGATTTTTGAATATGTCAGAGTTTACTCTTTGAAGAACATATTTTATTTCTTCTCCATTTTCCCCTTCACAATTTATTATAAATGTATCATTTATATGTCCACAAACATGGCTATCTGATGTTTTTAGCTCTCCCTCTAAATTAAAATTTTCTGCTATGCTTTTAAAATCATAAGTCTTGTTCATTTTATTTAAACTCCTCCCACAAATCATCTGGATAAATTTTTTTAGATAAATTTTTTAAAGAATCCCTAACGCTTTCTTTATCCTCTTTATAAGTAACTCCATACCATTGTTCATTTGTTTTTAAAACCTTAACCTTAACTTTATCTTCTTTTATAAGCTCATCTATTGCTGTAGGCAAATAAAACTCCTCTTTACATTTATCTATACTTTTATCTTTTAAAAAATTTAAAAATCTATATTCTAGTTCTGTAAATATGCTAGGTTTTAATCCCCAAATATTCATAGAAACTAAGGTGTTTTTAGGAATATTATAATAATTTCCATTCTCTTCATAGCATATACTATTTCCTTTTTTCATAATTTTTGTTTTTTCTTTAATAGAAATTAATTCTCCCTTAGAATTCAAATCACATATTCCTCTAGATACACTTCCAAAGTCAGTTAATGTTTTTCCTACCCTAAACCCCACCATAAAGTATTCAGAATCACACTTACTTTTTTTAATTTCTTCACAAAGTACTTTATAAGTTTCTCTTCCATAAAAATCGTCAGCATTTATAACTATGAAAGGTTCTTTTATAAAACCTTTGCAACATAAAATTGCATGTCCAGTTCCCCAAGGTTTAACTCTTTTAAAATTTCCTTTAAATTCTTTTTCTAAATTATCAACTTCTTGAAAAACATATTCAGTCTCTATTATATTTTCTATTTTAAGCCCTATAGTTTCTCTAAATTTCTTAAAAATATCTTTTTTTATTATAAATACAACCTTTGTAACACCAGCTTTAATAGCATCATAAATGGAATATTCTATTATGGTCTCCCCCTTTGGCCCTATTTTATCAATTTGCTTTAAACCTCCATATCTACTTCCCATTCCTGCTGCCATTATTACTAAAGTAATCTTGTCCAATTTTATCCCCTCACTTTTTAATACTTTTCGCCCCTTAAA
>OGSY01000605.1_pt1 | contig 15737 bp, 15 predicted proteins | sample 1574281 | NCBI WGS metagenome assembly OGSY01 (sample SAMN03295855, study PRJEB24534) | human gut metagenome | isolation source: fecal sample 5 from infant 8 | host: Homo sapiens | place: USA: Pittsburgh, PA | collected 2014-07
TTTTCCAATTTAAAATAAAATTTAACTAAAAAATTTTTTCTAAAATTATATTAATACATGAAAATAATAAATATTTTCGTGGAATATTTATTTTAAACTATCCCTTATAAAATATAAAAAATAAAAGGTAATATATAAAAATAAGTTTATTACTATATTTTCATACATACCTTTTATAGCTTATATTTTAATATATTATTTAAAAAGTTTTTTATATTTATGACCTATTTTTCCTGTTAATAAATTTCTTAATTCATCTACCAATGAATCCTCTAAATCAATCTTTCTTATTATTGAAGCCTGTCTTCTGTTGAAATATATTATAAAATAGTTTTTAGTCTCTATTACCTCATAAAATTTATAATATTTAATCTTGCTTTTACCTTTAAATGCTGTGCTTTTAATCACTAAAATATCATCAAAAAATTCTAAAGTTTCTATGGATTTTAAAACGCCAGCTTTATCAGCCTTTTCCCTTTCCCTACTTTGAAATTCAATTTTCACAACTATTGCAAATAAAGTTATGATTAATAATATTAACCAATAAATTAAAAAGCTTTTTAATTCAAAAATCCTATTATTATAAGAAACAAATCCAGCCATTAAAGCTGTAATTACTATAATAGCAGGGATTGTAAATTTCTTTCTTAAGAAAGTTGCTATGTACAAAAATCTACTATAATCTTTTTTATTTATAGATGTCTTTATTGTGAATAATTTTTTGTCACTCATTCCTTAATCCTTACCTCTTCCATTAGTATATGTAGAATATTTTATCAAAATATATAAAAGTAATAAATACAAAAATTATAAAGTTAAATAAAAAATATGTAAAAAGAAAACCTATAAATACATCTAGAGAATTATTTAATCTTTTTTAAATATTCTCTTCATAATATTTATAAGTTTATCTTAAATTTCTTTTAATATAATTATGTATTACCTGCAACAAACATTACATGGATCACTTTTACCACTTTCAGCCTGTGTTCCACTGTATATTTTTTTACTTCTTTTTAAGGTTGTACAATTAGATCTTTTATGATAGCTTTTTCCACCACTTGTCCAATAAACTATTTCTCCTGAACCAGCTGTTTTAGGTGTTGAATCTCCTGAAGAATTAGCTAAATTTGATGGATCACCAGAGGATTTGTTTGTATTCTTGCTGTTATTATCTGATGTACTATTACTATTTTCAATAGCTTTATTTTTAGAGTTCTCTTCTGATTTTTTTGATTCTTCCTGTGCGATTTTAGCTTGTTCCTCTTTTTTAGCTCTTAAATTATCTAACTCTTTTTGTTTATCTTCTACCTCTTTACTTAAATCATTATTTTCATTTTGTAATTTATCTACTTCTTCATGAATTGATTTAAGCTCTGTATTATTTTTTAAGGCAGGTATTTTATACTCTAACTCATTAACTTTAGGAGCTACTTCATTAAATTCCTTTGAATAATCTTTAACCATAAGATTAGGCGAAATTCCTAAAATCAATGCTAATATAAGAGCTATTTTATGAGTTTTTATAAATTTTATAATTTCTTTTATCATATGCTCCTACTCCTAATTTAAACTTTGTATTTCTTTATTTAATGAATTTAATTTATTTTGTAAATCTTCATTGCTTTTAGTTAAATCTTCTTTTTTAGAATTTAAAGCATTGGTATCATTACTTATTTTTTCATTTAAGGAATCATACTCTTTTTGAAGATTATCATACTTCTCTTTAATAGAAAGATATTCACTATGTGTTTTATAAACTCGTGGCTGTAAAAAACTAAATACAATAGCAAAAACCATAGTAAAAATAAAGAAAGTTCCTATTTGTTTAAGAGCTCTTATTACAAAATTCTTTTTAACTTTTTCATCTGTAATTTTCATTTTTATCCCCCTCTCAATACCACTAACATTTTATCATAATTTATACATATTTTTATTATAATATACTTTTAAAACTTTTTTTGTAATAAAATGGATTGTACAATTTACTTTTTTTATAAAACTTCTTTTATGGTCTATAATATACTAATTATAAAAAAAATGAAAAAGGTGCATCTAAAATCTTAATAATGTAAGATTTTATGCACCTTTTTTAATATTATATCTCTTAAGGCTTATAATAATTAACTTCTTCTTTAAGTTTTTCTATTGATTTAACTTTTATTTTACCTGAATTATAATCAAGAATTCCTTCTTCTATTAATTGATTTATTATTCTATTTATACTTCTAATATTAGAACCTACTCCTTCAACTAATAAATCCTTAGTAATTCCTAAATTATTTTTATGAAGTGTATTTAATATTATGTACATTACCCTATATCTTAAATTATAAAAGGCATTAACTCGTTCTCTTTTGCAACATTCATAATTTCTCTCTGCTATAAGCTTACTTATAAATAATGAAAATTTATTATCTAATTCTATCCACTTAATAAAAGACTCTTTGCTTATCTCTAAGGTCTCACATTGTGATAGAGCCTCCACTGTAGTAACTACTTCCTTATTAATCAATGCTTCTAGTTCACCAAATATTGTAGCTTCACTATCAATATCTTCTAGATATATAGCTCCTGTAAAATCACAATGATATGTTTTAATTTTTCCCTTTAATAAGATATATACAAAATCACAATTCTCATTTTGAACTAATAACTTTTCTCCATATTTAAAACTTCTATTCTTTAATTCTTTTTCAATTTCCTTTGGACAGTTATTTATAAACTCTATTAATTCATAACTCTTCATACATAATCACACCCATAAAAATAGTTTTATCTATTATAGTGTCAATTTATTTTCTCCTTGCTCCTTAAAGCTTGCATACCATTCTAATAAACCTGATATTGATAATATTAATTGAATAGCAACTAAAATTAACATTACATAGTATCCATTTAGTATATATATAATTATAAATAATATGTTACTTAATATCCATAAAATCCAATTTTCATATAACTTTTTACTTAACCAATATTGTGCTACTAATCCAAGTACTGCAGTTAAACTATCTAGAATTGCATTTTGAGCATGTAATATATTTATTTCTACATATCCCCAAACTGCCCAAGCTGCCAATATAATTATAGTCCATAATATCTGTCCCTTTTTAGTTAACCCTGATGTTACTACATTGTCCTCTTGATCTGAATTTTTAACCCAATAGTACCAACCAAATATGTTGAATCCAACTTGGAAACATGCTAACACAGCTAATGCATATAATCCAGTATTGTAATATATGTATAAATATGCTACTACTGTTATTATCCCAAATATAAAATTGGACACTTTTTCTCTAGATAATAACCAAACATTTATTATTCCCATTACTGAAGCAAAAATTTCTATAATACTTGAGTTTATTGAAAATCCCACTAATAAACATATAGCACATGCTACTACAACGAATATTGGGCTACAAGTATATGAAGTGAATTTTTTCATTAATTCCATAAATAATATCCTCCTAAATTTAAAATATTTCTCTTAAAAATTCTTTATAATCATTTGTTCTTGATAGCAAAATACTAAATATTTTTTATCTAATATCTCTTTAAAAATTCTTTTACTATACTTGTACATTTCTCTGTAATACTCTGGAAATTTGCCATAGCTTCTTCATGAGTTATTTCAGCTTCTGAATAAGCAGCAGCTAAACAAGGTACACCAGAAAAACCTAATACTTTTATTCCACAATGATTAGCTACTATAACTTCTGGAACTGTAGACATTCCTACTACATCTGCTCCTAAGGATGCAGCCATTAAGGTTTCCACTGCTGTTTCATAACTTGGACCTGAAAACATTGCATATACTCCCTCTTTTAAATTTATATCTAAATCTTTAGCAATATTTTTAACTTCTTCTCTTAAATCTTTGTCATAAGGATAAGCTAAGTCTGGAAATCTTTCACCAAACTCTAATAAATTCTCTCCTATTAAAGGATTATCTCCAGTGAAGTTTATATGATTTCTTATTAAAACTAAATCTCCAGCTTCAATAGATTCTTTAGCCTGTCCTGAACAATTAGTTACTACAAGAGTTTCAACTCCTAAAAGTTTCATTACTCTAATAGGTAATGTTATCCTTTGCATTGAGTGCCCCTCATAATAATGGCATCTTCCTTTCATAGCAATAACTTCTCTACCATGTAACTTTCCAATTATTAAAGTTCCTTCATGCCCAGCAATAGTAGGTACTGGGAAATTAGGTATATCCATATATCTATAATATTCTGCCTCTTCTATTTCATTTGCCAAATCTCCTAATCCAGTTCCTAAAACTAAGCCTATTTTAGGAGAATATTTACTTTTAGATTTTATATATTCATAAGCTTCTTTAATTTCTTTTGATAAGTTCATTTTAAATTCTCCTCTCAATGTATTTCTTACAAGCTTATTATCAAATATTAAGTAAATGTTTTCAAGGACATTTGTCCAAGACTTTCATATAGGTTTTATACTAAAAAATATACCTTTTAAACTAAAAGTATTTTTAAATTAATAAAAAATCCTTAGAAATAAGAGATAGTTCTTTTTTCTTATACTTATTTTAAAATTTCTTAATACAAAATAAAATTATTACATATACTTCCATTAAAAATAATTTAAAAATAAAATAAATTTATATAGCGAACAATATAAACTATTGATATTTGAATTTTTCGTGATATAATAAGTGTATTAAATTTTAACTCGTATATAATCGGTAATATGGTCCGAAAGTTTCTACCTGCTAACCGTAAAATAGCAGACTACGAGGAGTTGTACTATAAATTCTAGTAATTCTAGTTTTTAAAGCAACACCTCTAAAAAGGTGTTGTTTTTTTATTAAGTATAACTTCCTAAAAGTTATAAGAAACCTTTCTTTATATGAGTTTTAAGATTTAAAGTATATTATTCCAATAAAAAATTCTCTTAAAATACTTTTAATAGAACTCATATTTTTTATTTTAAAACTTATAGGGAATTTTTATTTTGGATATAAATTTAAATCTTAATATGTAAATTCTAAAAAACTATAAGGAGATGAAATTATGGAAAAGCAAAACTTAAAAAACACGGAAGTTAACTTAATCTATGGAGTAGATGATGATTTAGATTTGCCAAAAAAAGTTCTCTTTGGACTTCAACATATATTTGCTGCTTTTGGCGGAATTATAGTAGTACCCTTAGTTATTGCAACTTCTCTTGGCTTTGATAGTAAAGTAACAACGGCCTTAATAAGTGCTTCTATACTTGGTTCTGGACTAGCTACCATTATTCAAGCTAAGGGAGTTGGAAAAGTTGGAGCAAGAGTTGCCTGTATTATGGGTACTGATTTTACCTTTGTATCCCCTGCAATTTCAGTTGGTTCAGTTCTTGGATTACCTGGAATAATTGGAGCTACAATACTCGGTTCTTTATTTGAAGTTATTTTAAGTTTCTTTATAAAACCTTTAATGAAATTTTTCCCACCACTTGTTACAGGTACCGTAGTTGCCTTAATAGGATTAACTCTACTTCCTGTATCAATTGATTGGGCCGCAGGTGGTGCTGGTTCAGCTAATTATGCTAGTTTAGAAAACTTAGCTGTGGCTATGTTTGTATTAGTAATAACTCTTTTACTTAATAACTATGGAAAAGGAATGATAAGTAGTGCCTCAATACTTATAGGTATAGTTGTAGGATATATAGTTTGTATTCCTCTTGGACTAGTTGACTTTACTCCTGTAAAGGAAGCAAGTTGGCTATCATTCCCTAAGATCCTTGAATTCGGAGTAACTTTTGATGCTAAAGCAGTTATGGCCTTTATACCTGCTTACTTTGTAGCTACAATAGGAACTGTAGGATGTTTAAAGGCTATTGGAGAGACATCTAATATTGATATTGGTGATAAAAGAGTGGCCGCTGGAGTATTATCTGATGGTGTAGGAAGTGCATTAGGTGGACTAGTAGGTTCTTGTCCTAATACTTCTTTTAGTCAAAATATAGGTATTATTTCTCTAACTAAGGTAGCTAGCCGTCATGTAGCTGTAATGGCTGGTATACTATTAGTTATCCTTGGCTTCTTACCAAAAGTAGCCGCTATAATAACAGGAATACCAAACCCAGTTTTAGGTGGCGTAGGTATAATGATGTTTGGAACAGTTGCGGCAGCTGGTATTAGAACACTAAGTAATATAAAACTTACAGAGCGTAATCTTTTAATAATAGCTATATCTATGGGGCTTGGACTAGGAGTTACATTTAGACCTGATGTAATTCATAACCTTCCAGAAGCAATTAGAATGATCTTCTCTTCTGGAATCTCAACTGGAACAATAGCTGCCCTAATCCTAAATGCAGTATTAAAAGAAAGTCCAACATCAATGGAATTTGAAAATATGTATGATGAAGAAAAAAAGGCTAGTTAAAAAATTTAAAAGTTAATTAATATAGTAATCTTAACTATTCACTATTAATAAATAAAATCTAATTAAAAACTAAATATATTTTTATTACATAATATACAAATAAAACTTATAAATAAATTCCGAGAATTACTGAATTTCGCTAAGAATTTATAGCAATTACTCCGAAGATTTTACTAAAGCGAAAAACTCCCTTCGGTCAAACAGTTTCGCTTCTTAAGGTAAAATCTTCTACGTAATAGCTTAAATTCTAAAGCTCATTCAGATATTCTCTTCATATTATTTATAAGTTTTATTTTAGTTTTAATATAAACATATTTTTAATCTATATATCTGAAGTTTTTCATGCTTATGTCTAATACTTTAAAAGAATGGGTAACTGACCCTGTTGATATAAAATCAACTCCCGTTTTGGCTATTTCCCTAATATTATCTAATGTTACATTTCCTGAAGCCTCTACCTCTACTCTATTATCTATTAATTTCACAGCTTCTTTTAATGTTTTTATATCCATATTATCTAACATTATTATATCTGCCTTTGCTTCTAAAGCTTCCTTTAATTGCTCAATGCTTTCAACTTCAACTTCTATTTTTCTAACAAAAGGAGAATTTTTTCTTGCTAGGGAAACTGCATTCTTTATTCCACCTGCTGCCTCTATATGATTATCCTTTATCATAACACCATCATTTAATCCAAATCTATGATTAGTTCCTCCCCCAATCTTCACTGCATATTTCTCAAAAATCCTCATATTAGGAGTAGTTTTTCTTGTGTCTAAAAGCTTAACTTTTGTTCCTTCTAATCTTTCAACAAATTCTCTAGTAAGGGTTGCTATTCCACACATTCTTTGCATATAATTTAGAGCAACTCTTTCTCCCATAAGAATTTTTTTTGCATCTCCAGAAACCTGACCAAAATGTTGCCCTTTTTCAACTTCCTCTCCATCATTTACTGAAAAATCAACTTCTACATCTCCTAAAATCTTAAAGACCATTTTGAAAACTTCTGTACCTGATATTACCCCTTTTTCCTTAGCTATAATATCAACCTTAGCTATTTTGTGATCTAATACTACTGACTCCGTTGTTATATCTCCATATTGTAAATCCTCATTAAGAGCTCTTTTTACATTCTCCTCCACAAGTAACCAATTCATCCTTAATATCTCCTCTCAGCCTACAGATTTCATCAATTAATATTTTCCTGTTTAACAATCTGTATTTATCTAAATCTTCACATTCTCTCTCTTCTATAATAAGCTCTAAATCATCTATATAACTATTAATTTCTAAGGCCCCTCTTCTTGAAAAAACCAAAGCTTCTAATAAAGAATTACTAGCAAGTCTGTTAGCACCATGAACTCCTGTACAGCTTGTCTCACCAAAAGCATATAAATTTTCCATAGAAGTCTTACCATTTAAATCAACCTTAATTCCTCCCATGAAATAATGTTGGGCTGGGGCTACAGGTATTGGCTCCTTACTTATATCAATTCCTTCCTCTAAGCACTTATTGTATATGTTAGGGAACCTCTTTTGTAAAAAACTCTTTTCCATAAAGGACACATCTAAAAATACATTATTAGAATTTGTTTTTTTCATTTCTTCATATATTTTTTTAGAAACTATATCCCTTGGTAATAACTCATCTACAAATCTTTCTCCATTACAGTTTAGGAGTTTTCCTCCTTCTCCCCTAACAGATTCAGAAATTAAAAATCTTTTTTCCTCTGATTTTTTTGAGAAAAATGCAGTAGGGTGAATTTGTATATAAGAAAGGTCCTTAATTTCTATATTATTTCTAATTGCAATCCCTATGCTATCTCCAGTTATGATTCTTTCATTAGTAGATTTTTTGAATAAACCACCAATTCCACCTGTGGCTAAAATCACCACTTTAGCATAAATACTTAAATTTTCTCCATCTTTATTAAATAAGGCTCCTATACATCTATTATCTCTATGATATATATCAACCATTTCACATTCTTCTATTATTTTTATATTTTTTCTTCTTTTAACATTTTCTAAGAGAATATCTTCAACATGCTTTCCAGTGATGTCTTTGTGATAAACAATTCTATTTATTTCATGTGCACCTTCTTTTGTAAAAAGAACTCCATTTTCATCCTTTTCAAAATTAGCCCCTAAATCCATAAGTTTATTTATATTATTCATTGATTCTTCAACTAAAACCCTAACAGAATCAATATTATTTTCATACTTTCCAGCTTTTAAGGTATCTTCAATGAATGAATGAAAATCTTCTTTTCCTCTAGCTACAGCAATTCCACCCTGAGCTAGGGAAGAATTGCATAGATCAACTGTCTTTTTTGAAACCATAATTATTTCTAAATCTTCTCTTAAATTTAATGAGGCATATAGTCCTGCTACCCCACTTCCAACTATCAATACATCAGCTACCCTTTTCATTGTTTTAGCCCCCAAGTTTATGCATATTTTTTAATGAATTATATGCTTTTAATCTTAAATCCTCATCTATTTCAATTTTATTTTCCATTTTTAAAAGACTTTCATAAAGATCCTTTAAGGTAGTCATTTTCATATTTCTACAAACCATCTTTCCATATGGAATATAAAATTCTTTTTCCTCTCCATTTTTTCTCAACTGATGAAGTACCCCTTCTTCTGTTATTATAATAAATTTTTTATTTGAAGAATTATTTACAAAATTTATTATTTCACTAGTACTTCCTATGAAATCCGAAATATCTCTTATCTCCTTACTACACTCTGGATGAGCTACTGTTAAAATCCCTTCATGCTCCCTTTTTAATCTTAAAATTTCTTCTTTTTGAATAGCTTCATGAACTATGCAAAAGCCATTCCATAATATAAATTTTTTATCTGGTGTTTTTTCCTGAATATAGGACCCTAAATTTCTATCAGGTAAAAATATAATTTCTTTTTCTTCTAAATTATTTATTATATTTTCAGCATTAGATGAAGTACAACAAACATCAGATAATGCTTTTACTTCAGTTGAAGAATTTATATAACAAACAACCTTAGCATTTGGATGTTCCTCTTTTAATTTAGCTAGTCCCTCTTCTGTAGCCATGTCTGCCATAACACATCCTGCTTCCATAACTGGTAATATGACCGTTTTTTCTGGTGAAAGTATCTTTGCACTTTCTGCCATAAATTTAACCCCACAAAAAACTATTATATTTTCTTCACAATCCTTTGCTATTTTACTTAAGTAATAAGAATCACCTACATAATCAGCTATTTCCTGTATTTCAGGAATTTGATAATAATGTGCTAATACGATAGCCCCCTTCTCTTTTTTTAACTTTAATATTTTGTCCCTTATATCCATTTGGTCTCCCCCAATTTATGTATTTTAATTTATAATATCACCATATTTATCCAAGTTCAATAAAATACGAATATTCATTAATATTTTATCTATATTGTTTTCATTTTGTTAATTATAATAAAAAAGACTGTATAAAAACACCTTAAAAATAAAGAAGCTATATCAAAATAATTTTTGATAAAACTTACAAACATTATAAGAAGAATATCTAATAATTCTCCGGATATGTTTGTAAGTTTTATTATTATATTTGATACAGGAAATTTACTTTTTAGCTCTTATACAATCCTCATAAAGAAACTTAAAATTATTTATTATAATGCTTTATTAAAGCTTGAGTTCCTAAGTCCCCGAAACCTTCTCTTTCTAGATCCTCATAATTCTCTAAAACTTTACTTAAAATATCTAAATTCACATTATCAGCTAAAGCTTCCTCCTTAGCTAATTTCATATCTTTGATGAAATGTTTTATAAAGAATCCTGGTGCAAAATCCTCCTCTAAAATTTTAGGAGATACTAATTCTAGTTGCTTACTTCCAGCAGCTCCAGTAGATACTGAATCAAGCATTTTTTTCACATCTAATCCTTTATCCTTGGCATATGCCATAGCTTCACAAACCCCCGATATAGCCCCTGCTATCATTATTTGATTTGCTAACTTAGTATGTTGACCAAAGCCAGCTTTTCCCTCATAGTGAATATTAGTTCCAATGGCTTGAAAAATAGGTAGACAAGCTTTATAATCCTCTTCCTCTCCTCCAACTAAAATAGTTAAAGTCCCATTTTTAGCTCCAATATCTCCACCTGTAACGGGAGCATCTAAGGCTTTTAACCCTTTTTCTTTTGCTTTTTCAAATATTTCAACGGCTAACTTTGGACTTGATGTTGTCATATCAATAACATAAGTTCCTTCTTTAACATTTTCAAGTATTCCATTTTCTCCAAAATAAACTTCTTCAACATCCTTTGGAAAACCTACGATGGTTATTACTGCATCACATCCAGAAACACACTCTTTTATAGTGGGATAAAAATTTGCTCCTTCAGAAATTACATCTAAAACTTTTTCTTTATTTCTAGCAAAAATAGAAACCTCAAAGTCATTTTTCATAAGGTTACGAACCATTGATTTTCCCATTATTCCTACACCAATAAAACCTATTTTCTTCATAAACTCTTTCCTCCTAATATTAAATCCACTTAATTTAGCTATAAAAACTTTATCTATACCATAACAACCTGCATTTAGTCTTTCATAGTAAAATAAATAATTATATTTATTCTAGACCTAAGAGCGTGTATCTAAATAACTTTTTATACAGCTTACAAACAGTATGAAGAGAATATCTAGATGAACTTTAGAATTTAAATTATTACGCAGAAGATATCACGTTAAAAAGCTGAGACTGTTTGAAGCGTAGCAAGTTTCGAAGCTTTAGTGATATCTTCGAAGTAATGATTATTTAAATGACTCCAATGTAACTAAAGTTCCATTGGATAAGTTCAAGTTTCCAAATTAAAATTTGGACTTTCACTTAAAATCTAGTAATTCTCGGAATATGTTTGTAAGCTGTATTATTATATTTCCATACAGCCTATTTCTCTTAAGATTTCAATAAAAACATCTTTAATTAGACTTTATTTATCAAATAAGCCTCCACCATTGTTGCTCTTTCTTCCCCCTTGAGCAAAGCCAATAGTTTTTTGAGCTCTAACATTAGATTTAGTATTCTTCCCTTTATTCTTTTTTTCTTCTATTAGTTTTTTCATCATTTCCATGTTCTTGTTCATTACAAATTTCTCCTTTTAATTTCATAATATATAATAAATTTTAATATATTCTTTAAAATAAATCATCCTAGTTTAAATAGATATGTTGCATATTTTAAACAAAACTTAGTTTTTAAATTATCTATTATTTAATTTTAACATTCACTATTTCAGGTCTATTAAATAATCTTGTTATTTTAGTACTGTTTCCAAGGCCTCTACTAATAATAAGTTTATTTTTATTTCCATGTATCCCTTCAGTGTATTTAGGAAAGATTCCTTGTCCTGGTGCAATTAATCCTCTTTTAATTATAGGAATTCTAAATTGCCCTCCATGTGCATGACCAGAAAACATTATATGAAAATTATATTTTGAATATTCTGCTTCAAAAATTTCTGGGTAATGACTTAAAACAATTTTTAATCCATCTAAGCTTTCTAATCTTTTAAAAAGTTTATGGGAATCCTCATATGCATAACTTCCATTAATTTTTTTAAGTGAGGAATGTAAATCTCCCTTTGGCTTTTCAAACATCCCTAAAATATTCACTTTAACTCCATTTAAACTTAAAGTTATAATTTCATTTCTTAAAACTATAACTCCCTTTGACTTTAAACTTTCAAAGATATATTCAGCTTTTTTGCACCTCTGTTCATTGTTTCCTGAGATATAAACAACTTTAACACACTTACTTAAGTCACTTAAAAAATCTATTACCCCCTCCATATTTTTAAGACTTGAATCTATCATATCTCCAGTGGCAACAACTAAGTCTGGCCTTTCTTTTAATATTAACATTTTAAGTTTTTCATTATTTTTTCCAAACTCTTTTCCATGAAGATCTGATAAATGAACCACATTTACATCTTTTCCAATTCCACAATCAACTTCATAATTAGTTGTGCTTATTCCATTGTTTTCATAATAAAAAAATCCTGTTACTAAGGTTATACCTAATGCGCCTAATAAAATCTCCATAATATCACACCTATACTCTTAATTAATTTCAGAATAATATTTTTTATTTATCTTATTAATTTTTATTAAATTTAGCTCTTTATTATTTTTAATTTATAAAATTCTAAGGTTTTATATACTTATAATCTTATAAAATATTCTTATTCTATCACAAATAATTACTTAAGTCTTCAAATATATTTTGGTTAAAATAAGCATAAAATTTTTTCATATAAATACAAACAAATTTATAAACCTTGTATACATTAAATTCATTATTTGTTAATATTTTAAAGTTTAACTCACTTTTATACACAACTAAAAAAATTTCATATGAAAACTTTTAAATACTATAAATGTTAAATTTGTAACAAATATTTAAAGTGCTATAATTTTACACAATGAAAGGTAAATTATTATTTGGCCAAATAATATATTTTTATTCTAAAAATTTAATAGTTAAACTTATATTGTTTAGGAGTGATTTAAATGAATAAAAATCTTGAAGCAAATAGAAATAGAACTCTTTCTGAAGGAATACATAAAAATATAAAAGTAAGAGCACCTAAAATTGATAAAACAGCCATAAGTCCTTATGATCGTTATTGTGATGGTTACGGAATGCCAGGGGCTTATGGTAATGGATATGTATCAGTTCTTAAGGTTTCCGTTGGTACAGTTAAAAAGACTGACGATATTTTATTAGATGGTATAGTTTCTTATGATAGAGCTGAAATAAATGACGCTTATGTTGGACAAATTAATATGCTTACAGCTTCATCATTCTGTGGAGTTGCAGGTCAAGTTTGGGGGCATGATTTAGCAACACATGATTCAATAGCTAATGATGAAATCAAACCTTTATATGAATTAAAACAATTTGATGGAACTCCACTTAAAGTTTATGATGCTAAACCTTTATTAGAAGCTGGTATAGAACTTTTCGGTACAGAAAAAAATAGACGTTTTACCACTGCTCCAGGTGCCCATGTAATATGTGCAAATAAGAGTGCTACAGCTTATAGACCAAAGGAAAATAGACCTTTAAAAGAAGGAGAAGCTTATGGTGTATGGTCGTTTATAGCCTTATCACTATCAAATGATAGAGATCACTGTGCTGATTTATTCATAGAAGACGCTGGACTTTGGACAAAAAATGATAATCCAGAAGATTTAAAGAAATTCTTAGAAGATCATAGAAAAGCTGTAACTTGGTCAGTAGTTGAATGTGGTAGAGATTCTCATGTTGTTTTTGAAAGAACTTACATAGGTTTTGCTTATGTAATAATGAAACCTGGTGAAATTGGAAACGCTTTAACTTGCGCTCCTTATGTAACTTTAGCAAGAGATGCTATTCCTTCTGAAGGTTTCCCAAGTTTAAATAGAATTTCTCTTTCTCAATGGTTAGATGATATGAATTTTGATTCTTTAGTTAATCCTAGTAAAAAATAATAAATAATAATTTCTTAAAATAAAATTATTCTAGGAGGAGTTATTATGAATGATAATAAAAAATTAGGCGTAATTGCTCTTGCTGGAGTAGTAATTAGTGCTATGCTTGGTGGAGGTGTTTATAACCTTCCCCAAAACATGGCTCAATCCGCTTCTGCAGGTGCAATATTAATATCTTGGATAATAACTGGGATAGGAATTTGGTTCATAGCTAACACCTTTAGAATCCTTGCTGCTGCAAGACCTGATGCCACAACAGGTATATATACCTATGGTGAACTTGGTTTTGGAAAATTTACAGGATTTTTAATGGCCTGGGGATATTGGATATGTAACTCTTTTGCAAATGTTGGCTATGCCGTACTTTTAATGGATTCACTAAACTACTTTTTCCCACCTTACTTTAAAGGGGGTAATAACTGGCTTTCAATAGCATGTGGATCTCTTGTCCTTTGGATTATATTCTTTATAGTATTGGCTGGTGTTAAACAAGCAAGTGCTTTAAATGTAATAGGAACAATAGGAAAATTATTACCTTTAGCAATTTTCTTACTAGTTTTATTATTCTCATTTAGATTTTCTACATTCTTTACTGACTTCTGGGGATTAAAAACAGTTGCAAAAGTTCATGATACAAACTTAGGAGGAATATTGCCTCAAGTAAAAAGCACAATGCTTGTAACCTTATGGGTATTTACTGGTATTGAAGGTGCCGTTGTTGTTTCTGGAAGAGCTAAATCTCAAAAAGATGTTAGTAAAGCAACATTTTTAGGATTTATTACTTGTCTTTTAATTTATACACTACTTTCATTATTACCACTTGGTGTATATTCACAAGGAGAAATTTCTAAAATGGCTCCACCATCAACAGCTGCAGTATTAATGGATTTAATAGGAAACTGGGGAAGTGTAATAATGAACCTTGGTGTAATTATAGCAATATTAAGTTCTTGGCTTATTTGGACTGTAATGCTTTCAGAATTACCTTTTGCAGCAGCCCAAAGCGGAACATTCCCAAAAATATTTGCTAAAGAAAATAAAAATGAATCACCTTCATTTTCTTTATTAGCATCAACAATCATTATGCAAATAATATTAATACTTGTTCATTTTGCAGGTAACGCATGGAATATGATGCTTAGTATAACAAGTGTTATGGCACTTCCTTGTTATCTTGTTTCTACCTTATATTTATTTAAGATAACATATAAAAACGAAAACTATCCAACAGATATCTTTGCCAAAAGAAAATATGCAATGATTACTGCAATATTAGGATCAATTTATGGTGTTTGGTTAATTTACGCTGCTGGAATCAACTATATGCTTATAGCTATAGTTATATATGCTTTAGGAATTCCTGTATTCATAAAAGCTAGACGTGAAACTAGTCCTAATGAAAAAGAATTTACTAAAGTTGAACGTTACTTTGCAATAGTTTTGATAATACTTGCCTTAATAGGCTTAGTATATTTATTTAAATTTATGTAAACTACTCACATATCAAAACCCTATCCAAAAATTTAAAAGACTTTGGTGAATTTTGAAGCTTGATTAATAAATCAATATCTCAAAATGAACCAAAGTCTTTTTTTAGCCTTCTTACATTTATAAAAAAGTGTTTTTTTATAACCTTCAATAAACCTTACAAACAGTATGAAGAGAATATCTAGATGAGCTTTAGAATTTAAATTATTACGTAGAAGATATTACGTTAAAAAGCTGAGACTGTTCGAAGCGAAGCGAGTTTCGAAGCTTTAGTAATATCTTCGGAGTAATAATTATAAATTCTTAGCGAAATCTAGTAATTCTC
>OGSY01000608.1_pt1 | contig 15610 bp, 16 predicted proteins | sample 1574281 | NCBI WGS metagenome assembly OGSY01 (sample SAMN03295855, study PRJEB24534) | human gut metagenome | isolation source: fecal sample 5 from infant 8 | host: Homo sapiens | place: USA: Pittsburgh, PA | collected 2014-07
AATCATAGATACCGTAAGGGATTTTATTCTTTATTTAAAACTTTGCAACAGAACCATTAAAACAAATAAAGAACTCTTTCTAGAAGGATCAACTATGCACCATTGTGTATATAATTACTTAGAAAAAATACAAAGAGGTGGTTCAACTATTTGGAAATATGAACGGCAGAAGCATCGTTATACAGTTGAAATAGAGAAAAGAAAGTATGGCAATTATGAAGTGCTATAGTGCTATGGAAAATACGATTCATTGCCAGATAAACAAGAACTTGATGAGATCAAAAAGGTTGTTAGAGCTACTCCGTACAAATGATCTCACCTCAAGTTCTTCTTAATTTTTAAAGAGCATAAGGAAACGTGGGAACACTTTTTAAAAAAAGTGTTCCAATAGGCTGTGCCTATTACGTTTCTCAAAAATAATTGTGGGAACAAAATATTTAAAAATAGGATAGTGAAAGGATAGCAAAGGATAGTAAAAGGATAGAAGTAGGATAGCGAAAAGGAGCCTATCCTTTTCGCTATCCTTTTTAAATTGGAGGAATTAATATGGAAGTAAGAATAAGAAATGTAGATGAGAAAATTGTAAGAGAAATTGATCGAAGATGTGACGAACTAAGTAACCGAACGGGTAATAAATGGAGTCGTAACGATTATTTAAAGCTACTCGTTGAAAATGATTTTGATCGTCCTTTGATGGAATATAAACAAGATAAATTTGATCAATTATTAAATCAGTTAATAGATAAATTTTCTTTTGTTCAAAGTCATAATACAAAAGTATTAGAAGAATATATTCGTCAGAATAATCAAATTATCGAACTTTTAATTGAACAAAGTAGAGGAGGAGAAGTTTAACATGGCCAAAGTTATAGACAAGCATATTTATTTTTATGAAACACATATAGATGTTCTAGATGAAATTATTGCAACTCATGCAGAGGTTAAAAACTATAGTGAAACCGTTCGGTTTCTATGTATGAATTATGATCCAGAAGTGGAGAAAAAAGTAAATTCCAATCAAGCAAAGTTGAACGGAATGAGTAAAGAAATTTCTATTTTAACCGAAATGGTTTCAGAGTTTGCGGATCTCCATTTGAAAGATACAGGGATTTTAATTGGTACAAATTCAACTGTTTACCAAGAAGCAAAAGAGCGTGTGGAAGGCAAGATAAAAGCAAATAAAACGAAGAAATATTCTCCTAAGATAAAGAAAACAATAAGCGAATCAGTGACTACAAAAAGTGAAGCATTTGATCCAACAAGGTTCTTAAAACGATAAAAATTAGAAGGAGAATGTGATGAGTAAATCACCTGCAGTCATTCTCACTTGTCAATTTACCTTGCCCAATAAAAAATCTTTTTCAACATACATTGATTATATGACAAGAGAAAAAGCGCTGGAAGAAAAGGAACGACGTACGCCCGAGGAAGAACAGGAACTGCGTCTAATCAAGAATGCTTTAGAGGATTTTTATATTCCTGAAGGAGAAACTTTTTCGGAGAGTAAGACGGGTAAAGAATTCAGCAAAACGTCGAATGAAGCGCAATCGTTGATGAAACATGGAATCAATTTTGACAAGTTAGAAGAACAAGATTTTACCAAATATCTTTCTTATATGACACGTCACTATGCGTTAGAACAAAAGAAAGTACTAACGCATAGTGAACAAAAAGAATACCAACGCTTGAACCAAGCAATAAAAAAATATCAAACAGAGCCACACAAAAAAGCTTCAGGAAATCTTTCTGGAGTTTTTTCTATGGCTTCAGACGAAGTGAAAGGAAGTGATCTGAAGGAGATCAAGCAAATCTTCCAAAGAGGACAACAAAAAGGCTCAATCATTTATCAAGATGTTGTCTCTCATGATAATTCGTATCTTGAAAAAATAGGATTGTATGATCCCAAAACAGATACTTTAGATGAAGAAGGTTTAAAAGCAGCTGGAAGAAAAATGATGGAGACATTGTTCGAGAAAGAGCAACTGAATGAAACAGGCTACTGGATGGCAACGATTCACCGAAATACCAAACATATCCATATTCATTTTGCAGTTGTTGAAAAAAAAAATACGCGTAAACCATACACTGAGATTGAAAATGGTGTGAGTTATATCGTACCGAAAGGGAAGAGAAGGCAAGCAACATTAGACGCAATGAAGACTAATTACGTACATGAGTTAGAACGTTTTTCTTATGAAAAAAATCGAATGGGTATGGAGAAACGAAATTTATTGACACGAAAAAGTGATTTGCGTAACACCTTAACCAAAGTAGTGAAAGAGCCAGTACGTTATGATCGACACGCAATGAGCTTATTAAATGAAGTATATAAAAACTTACCTAAAAAGCGTTCGGAATGGCATTATGGGGATGAAAATCGAACCAAACTTTCACCATACACAAGAGAGAAACTCGATGAGTTAACCCAATATGTGTTAACAAAAGAACCTGAATACCAAGAATATATACAGATTTCAAAAGCATTGAAAGAAGAAGCAAAAAGTCTTTATGGGGAAAGCAAGAGAGAATCAAAGGATGCAGAAAAAAATGCTCTCTTTGATTTTAAAAAGCGCACAGGAAATGCCATTCTAACAGAACTGAAGAAACAGGATAGTCAAATAAAACCTTTAATAGAAAGGATGGATCAGATGCAATCTATTTACAATGAACGATCCTTTCGAACACTTAAACAGTTGCCAACGAATGAATACAAATATAGTTACGAAGAATTCATGAAGCGCAGGAAACAATTCCAACAAAGAGTTGTCACGCAACGGAGTTTGCGTCAATTAAATCGAACGATTAATGCCCATGAAGAAAAATACCACGCAAGTAAAGCATACGAAGAGCAACAACGAAGAATTCAAATGGAACAAGAAAGACAGTAGGAGGAATAGCAATGAAACAATATTTAGATCAATGGAAAGTTATAGAAGGATCATTAAGAGAAGAACAAATCGAACAACTTCCTGATTGTTTAGAAAAAGAGCATTTGTTTCAGATAAGAGAAATGTTAAGAAACGAACAGTTTGATCCAAATCAATTTTTAGTCGTTGAGTACCCAGCTAATGGTGTGTATTGTTGTAATCATGTGAACGGTGAAAAATATTTTATCATTCAAGAATATGAGGGCAAGTTAGCGCCTTATTATACTACTTGGGAAATGAATGAAGAGGGAATCAATAACTTTCCATGTAAAAGCATAAAAGAGTCTATTTCACTCACAGAGTGTTAGTTATTAAGTGAATAAAAGAAGAAAAAAGAGTCCTGAACATAATTTGTCCAGGACTCTTTTTTTCAATGAATTGTTTTCCGCCAATTCATTGAGTGGTGCAATTACCGACTACATTATATCAAAAGAAAGAGAAGGGAGGAAGCAGAAATGGTTCATTCAACGATTGGAGTTGTTGTTGAAAAAAGCAGAGACAATCTCGTTTTTGTGACAGAAATTCAAACGGGCAGAGCTTTTGTCGTCACAGACAAAGCGGCAAAAGCTTATCAAAGTGGCGATATTTTAACGTTAAATCTGACTACGAAGACGTTCGTCGATGCGGTAGAAGATTATCCATTTGTTTAGGAGGAAAAAACATGGCAGAAGAAAAAGAACCACTAGACAATAGTCGTTTGGGAAAATCCAAAAGAAAATTAGTACGATTGCAAAATGAATTAAATGAACAAATCGAAAAGATGTTTGAACACCAAAAAATGACGAACGGTCAACCAATGAACGACAAGAGGAATGGCCGTTCATGGTTTAACCAACAAGAACGAATCGAAAATAAAGTCCAAAGTCTTAGAGAAGAGATCAAGCAACAAGAAAAACAGGTAGAAAAACTTGAAAGACAAGAAGAGCTAAAGGAAATGGGCTATAACAAGTACGGCGGACTAGATATGACGATCGAAAATATTCCAAGAATCAAAGAAGAAATCGAACGCTTTGAAAAAGGTGAATCGACTTTTTCAGCCGCCACGATTCGAAAATATCAACGGAAGTTGGAAATATTAGAACAGCTGAAAGAAAAATCAGAAAAAGGAAAAGAAAATATCCTCCCTGAAGTACAAGCGATCATTGACAGCGGGCGAGTGACGCAATGGAAAAAAAATCCAACCATTTATTTTTTGAAAGGCTATCGAAAAGTTGCTTTAGAACTGAATGAAAACGGGGGATTTGAGGAATCAAAAAAATACCAAGCCACGTCGGAAGAGGAAAAAGCAGCTGTTCGTGAATTACTTGAAGAGGCTGCACCAACTGATTCTCTGAAGGAGAAAGAAAAAGATCATTTCTATCGAGTAGAATTCAACGAAAATGATCCAGAAAAAGGATTGAAAAGTTATGGTGGGGAGATCGTAACATTAGAATTGATCGATCAACTTAAAACGTTGGATAACCAATACGCTGCAGAAGCAGGTTATTATAAATTCTATTTTGAAGAAGTGAAGAACGGAGAAGTAGTAGATCAGATCCGAATGGATCTAGGGGATGGCGTCAACAGTAATCAACCCATCTATTTAGAGTTAGCAAAATTGTGCGAACAAGTACCTGAGAAGGAACAAAAACAATCGGTCAAAAATGAACCTGTTTCGAAAGAACAAATGCAGTCGAAAGAAACAAAAACAAAACAAAAGGGCTATCAAAAACGAACGGCAGAAGAGATTAAACAAGAAGTTAAATCCCTTTCGCAACAGGCACTGGATGCGGTGAAAAAGCATACCCATTCTTCTGAAGACGTCAAAGAACTTTTGAACTTTATGTCTCGTTTTCCAGAACGATCCTTTAGAAATCAATTATTGATTGAGGAACAATTTCCAAGTGCAACGGCTTGTTTAGGTCGTGCCGCGTTGAAAAAAGAAGGAATCTATATCAAAAAAGGGGAACAAGGGAACAAAATCTTTGTCAGAAAAACGGTCAAAGGATTTTATGAGAAAGGACGTGGCTTTGTTCGAGAAACAGAAGCTACACCAGAAGATAAAAAACGAATCGAAAGTGGTCAAATCGAAGTGATCAAAAAACCTTACTACACGATTGAAAAAGTGTTTGATATCACACAAACACAGTTAAAACCTGAAGACTATCCGAAAATCTTTCCGAACCGTGTCTTTGATTTTCAATTGGATAAAAAAGGACAGTCAGAACTTCAAGCTGGGATTCAAGCGGTAGCCAACAATATTGGAATACAAATTCGAGATATGACAGAAAGTGAAGTCTATCAAAGAGAATTAGGACAAGCACGTGGGGCGTATGTTCGTAACGAATTTACTGGCGAAGAAGAAATCGTCATGAATACTCGAAATACTCCTACGCAGCATTTAGCTACAAGTATTCATGAATTAGCCCATGCAAGAATGCACAAATTTTCAGAATTAGATACCGCAACTAAAGAATTGCAGGCAGAAATGACTTCTTATATTGTGTGCAAACATTTTGGAATGGACACGTCGGAGAAAGCTATTCCTTATATTGCAGCATGGACGAAGAATGGTCAGACGTTGGATGATAGGGAAGCTGCGGAACGTGGGAAAATCATGAATGATGTCAGCCGTGTCGCAAATGAATTCATTCAAACCATTTCTAATGAAATCAATCAATACAGAGAAAGAGAGCCAGAGATCCAACCAGCAGAAGTGAAGCAGGAGCATAAAAATACTGTAGAAACGGCAGAACAAAAGAATATTGTTCCTGTTGGTTCACTTTGGATCGACAAGAAAGACGGGAAAGTCCTGGAAGAAGATACAGGCCGAACGTTACATTTGAAGGATGCGGCGTTTATTGAAGATCCGCAGCATAATCAAGTGATTTTAAAAGGAAAAAGTTATGGAAAAGAGATCCAAACGGCGTTACCTTCAGAAGAATTTGCGCTAGGAAATTCATTCCGATTTTCACTTGAGACAGTGTCAGAAGTGGCCAAACGAAAAAATGAAATCTATTATGAACAACAATTGTCACAAAAAGAACGCGTATAAAACAAGCAAGAAAGACTATCTGAAAAATGGATAGTCTTTTTTCTTTTGGGAGGTTTGAAAATGACAGAGAAAAAAATGAGTCTCATTGATCGATGCAAGCAAATGGATATTGTGGATTTTGCTCGAAACAATGGAATGGCTGTAGTCAATAAAGGACGAGACTATCGCTTAGAAGACCATGATTCGTTTGTTTTCGATCGAAGAAAACAACGTTTTTATTGGAACAGTCAAAATATTAGTGGCGACATTATTGAATTAGCTAAACTTTTTTTCATAGACAAAGAGATCCAAGACCCTAAGCAACAATTTAAAGCAGCCACTGATTTTATTCTAAAGAATGAAGCCAAAACAGAACGAGTAGAAAATCTTCATTTTGAGACAGAAAAGTACAAAGATCACCCCGTTGATTATCAACCACTCACAGAAAAAGGAAGGAATTATCTGAAGGAAGAACGAAAACTGCCAGATTGGCTGATTGATTATGCAGAAAAAGAAGGATTGATTGCCGAACTAAAGCCAAAACATGAACGGCAAAATTTCTTAGTTCGAGACGATCGTTTGGATCATGCGGTCGCTTTTTTATGGAAAGATCCACAGACAAAAGAGACAGTAGGGGCGAGTTATCAAGGAACGTTCATTGATTATGAACGTTTTGGTGAGAGAGGCACGTATAAGCATATAGATAAAAATTCGACAGCGAATCATGGCTTTAACCTAAAGATCGGTGACCCTAAGCAGTTAAAATTTTTTGAGAGTAGTATTGATTTACTTAGCTACGCTGCACTGAATCGTGATCAGTTAAACGATACGTGGTTAGTCTCTATGGAAGGGTTAAAACACCATGTGATCAGTCATTATTTTGGTGAGGCAGTATCTGAATTGAGAAAGAAACAAGCCTTTCCTCAATCCATCGAGATTTGTGTGGATAATGACCGTGCAGGACATATTTTCTACGAAAAAGAACAATTAATGGGCGCAGTCGATCCATTTACGAATCAGAAAGTACGTTGTGAACGAGGAATCGCTAATGATTGGCAAGTGCCAAAAGAATACAAAGTTATTTATGAAGAAGTCGCAAAAGAAGAAAAGGTCACACCAGAAGCTATTATGGCCATACACAAGACAGAAAACAATCTGCAATTAACGAACCAACTGGTTTCCGCTCACAAAGTCAATGCGTCTTTTGGTCAGCAGCTTTCTGTTAACGATTCAATAGAAGTCATTAGTTTGAAAGATATTTGTAGAGAAGTCGCAAAAGAATTAAAAGATTGTGAACACTCGAATGGTACGTACGATTTTGATCGTTTTTATCAAGGAAAAGGAGATATTAATGCTCAGATTCTTTTCTCTTATAAAGCAGAACAATACTACAAAGGCTATAAAAATCATGAACATGAATTTGTACCTGAAGTGAAAAAGGATTGGAACGATCAATTGAAGCATGAGATCCAGCAACAAGAAATTAGAAAGCAAAAACGTGCGATGTTGTTTCAACATGGCAGACAACAAGAAAGGGAGTGAGATCGTCACGATGAAAACCGTCATTTTAGCAGAAAAACCGTCACAAGCGAAGGCTTATGCCGATAGCTTTTCTAAAGCCACCCGAAAAGACGGGTATTTTGAAATCCAAGATCGATTGTTTCCTGGTGAAACTGTGATCACGTATGGTTTTGGTCATTTAGTCGAGTTAGATTCGCCCGATATGTACGATGAAAATTGGAAACAATGGTCATTAGAGCATTTGCCTATTTTCCCTACACATTATCACTATCATGTTCCTAAAGATAAGAAAAAGCAATTCAACGTGGTGAAACAGCAACTTCAATCGGCCGACACCATTATTATTGCGACAGATAGCGATCGTGAAGGGGAACTGATCGCTTGGACGATCATTCAACAAGCAGGCGCCGATCATGGAAAGAAATTTAAAAGACTTTGGATCAACTCCTTAGAAAAAGAAGCCATTTACCAGGGATTCCAGCAGTTACGAGATGCAGGAGAAACCTATCCAAAATTTGAAGAAGCACAAGCACGCCAGATCGCCGATTGGTTAATTGGGATGAACGGCAGCCCACTGTATAGTTTACTCTTGCAGCAAAAAGGCATACCAGGAAGTTTTTCCTTAGGTAGAGTCCAAACTCCGACGCTTTACATGATTTATCAGTTGCAAGAAAAGATCAGAAACTTCAAAAAAGAACCATATTTTGAAGGAAAAGCCCAAGTAACCACTCAAAATGGCACATTTGGTGCGAAGCTTGATCCGAATGAAACCCAAGCGACGCAAGAAGCATTTGAAGCCTATTTAAAAGAAAAAGGCGTTCAAGTAGGAAAGCAGCCAGGCACGATTCTTGAAGTTGAAACCGAGAAAAAAAGCGCGGCAAGTCCACGTCTTTTTTCTCTATCCAGCCTTCAGTCTAAAATGAATCAGCTTATGAAAGCTAGTGCCAAAGACACATTGGAAGCTATGCAAGGCTTATATGAAGGGAAATATCTAAGCTATCCGCGAACAGATACCCCTTATATTACGGAAGGGGAATATGCGTATCTGTTGGATCATTTAGATGAATACAAGCATTTTTTAAAGGCCGAAGCGATTCCTACTCCTATTCATACACCGAATAGTCGGTATGTGAACAACAAGAAAGTCCAGGAACATTACGCGATCATTCCTACAAAAACGGTTATGACAGCAGCGGCTTTTGAACAACTAAGTCCACTGCAGCAGGCTATTTATGAACAAGTGTTAAAAACAACGGTGGCGATGTTTGCGGAAAAATATACCTATGAAGAAACAACAATCTTGACGCAAGTTCAGCAGCTTCAGTTAAAGGCAATCGGAAAAGTACCGATAGATCTAGGTTGGAAGAAGTTATTTGGCAAAGAGAGCGACGGAAAAGAGAAGGAAGAAGAACCGCTACTTCCTAAAGTGATAAAAGGAGAAACGGTGACGGTAGATCTACAAGTCCTTGAAAAAGAAACCAAGCCACCACAACCCTATACCGAAGGTACGTTGATCACTGCGATGAAAACAGCTGGGAAAACCGTGGATAGTGAAGAAGCGCAATCCATATTGAAAGAAGTAGAAGGAATCGGTACAGAAGCGACACGGGCGAATATTATTGAAACTTTGAAACAAAAGGAATATATCAAGGTAGAGAAAAATAAGCTCGTAGTGACGAATAAAGGGATTTTGCTTTACCAAGCCGTGGAAAAAGAGCCGCTGCTCACAAGTGCCGAAATGACCGCCAAATGGGAAAGCTACTTGTTAAAGATCGGTGAACGAAAAGGAACACACACCACTTTTCTAACAAATATCCAAAAATTTGTCTCTCACTTGTTGGAAGTCGTACCAGGACAAATCCAATCCACTGATTTTGGATTGACGTTACAAGAGGTGAAAGCAGCAAGTGAAAAGCAAGAAGCCGCGCGTCATTTAGGGATTTGTCCAAAATGCCAGGAACAAGAAGTTTTACTCTATCATAAGGTGGCCGCATGTACGTCTGAAGCTTGTGATTTTAAATTATGGACAACGATTGCCAAAAAGAAACTAACAGCGACACAGCTGAAGGAAATCATTCAAAATGGCCGAACAAGCCAGCCAGTGAAAGGGTTAAAAGGTCAGAAGGGTTCGTTTGAAGCAACGATTGTTTTAAAAGAAGACTTCACAACGGGCTTTGAATTTTCTGAAAAGAAAAAAACGAACTTTAAGAAAAGAATACGACGCACTACAAAATAATGGAGGGGTTATCTTATGCGAGATACAACACACAAACAACAAGAAATCGAAAATCAAAAAGCCAAAATTCGTTCAGAACAAGAAAAATTACGTGCCGACAAAAGAAGACTGCAGCAATTAAAGAACCAGCAACGGATTCAAAAAGAAATTGAATTAGATCGATAAAATCTTCCTGGCTATTGTATACGTATAGACTTATGTTATACTATATTTATAAGTTTATACGTATACAAAGGAGGGAGAAAATGACAAAAGCAATGGTGTACAAGCTGCTAGAAGAATTTAATGGAACTTTGGCTTTGAAGGATGCCAAAAAAGCGGGCATTTCTCCTGTAACGATCAAACGTATGGTAGATCGTGGAGAGCTGGATCGTGAGTATCCAGGTTTTTTCACCTTACCTGGTCAATTTCCTGATGAATTGTTTATGGCGCAAAAAAAATATGAACGCGGCATTATTTCACATATTACCGCTTTAGATTTGTATGATTTGACAGATATGATCCCTAGACAGATCGATCTGACTGTACCTTACGGTTATCACGTTTCTGAAAAAGGATTGAAGGAATTCGCAGTTGAGCTACACTATACAAAAGCGGAATGGTATGAATTAGGTAAGATTGAAATAAAAAGTCGCTATGGGAATCCTATTATAGCTTATGATCCAGAAAGAACTTTGTGTGACATTTGGAATCCCTGGTATACCGTTGAGGATGAGATCAAAGTAAAAGCAATCAAAAACTACATGGAGTTGGACAGAAAAAATCTTAGAAAATTGAATGAGTATCGACGAATTTTGCCAACAGACAAAACGATGCGTTCTTATATTATGGCTTTAAATTAAAGGAGAAGATACATGACACCTACGCAGTTAAAAGCAAAAGTGAAGAATATTTCCAGAGAAAAAGAAGTTGATCCGCAGCTTGTTTTAAGACATTTTATGATGGAAAAGTTCTTGGAAAAAATCTCAGAGTCTCCTTATCGTGAAAATTTTGTGTTAAAAGGCGGCTTCTTAATTGGCTCAAAGTATGGCATTGAAAATCGCACAACCAAAGACATTGATACGACTTTACGGGAAATGAAAGTAACCAAAGAAACATTAACAACGGTTCTAAACGATATTTTTTCAACGCCGACGAAAGAAGGCATTCAATTTGAGATTCAAGGAATGAAAGAAACGAGAGAAGCCGATTACTATCCAGGATTTAGCTTACGTGTGCTGGCACATTTGGAAAACATGCGGCCAGATTTTAAGGTAGATGTGACTACAGGTGACTCGATCTATCCTGCAACAATCACTCACAGTCATAAATTGATGTTTGAGGATCGAACGATTCCTTTGGAATCCTATCCTACAGAACAAATTATTGCTGAAAAATTAAGTGCAACCTTTGATTTTTTAACAGATAATTCAAGAGGAAAAGATTTTTATGATCTCTATACTATTCCTAAAATGGAGAAGATCGATGAGAAGACCTTGAAAGATAGTGTGAGAAATACATTTACACGTCGAGGAAAAACTGATCCGTTAAAGATTTACTATGAAAAGGATATGGATGTACTGAAAAATAGTCACGAGCTAAAAGATACTTGGAAGAAATATCAAAAAAGCAATCCTTATGCTGCGTCGATCACGTACGATGAGACAATGGATTCGATTAGTAATTTGATGGAAAAAGTGATTCACGTCGAAGAAAAAGAGCGAAAACTAGCTTATCAAAGACACCAACAGATAAATAGAGAAATGGAGAGATAAAGATGATTAATAATGTGACATTAGTAGGACGCTTAACCAAAGATCCCGATTTACGTTATACTGCAAGTGGCACAGCAGTAGCGACTTTTACCCTAGCTGTTAACCGCAATTTCACGAATCAAAACGGCAATCGAGAAGCTGATTTTATTAACTGTGTGATTTGGCGCAAACCAGCAGAAACGATGGCGACATTAGCTAAAAAAGGCAGTTTGATCGGCGTTGTCGGACGGATTCAAACCCGAACCTACGATAACCAACAAGGACAACGTGTGTATGTGACAGAAGTTGTGGCCGATAATTTCCAACTATTAGAAAGCAAAGCAGCGACAGAAAGCCGTGCGCACGCTGATCAATCGTCCACCAGTCCAAGCACCACCACTTTTGAACAACGGGATACAGCGACGCCTAACAACAATGGATTGAACGCTTCACAGAATCCATTTGGTGGACAATCAATCGATATTAGCGATGATGATCTACCGTTTTAGTTCGAGAAAGAAGGAGTAAGTATGGCAAAAAACATTAGTCTGACGATGGATCTATTGATACCCGTTATTGCATTTATAGACGGGATTTCTTTGGGTGTCACTGAAAATCCTTTGGTAAATAGAATTGCAAAAGGATCACTATTTCTTGTATTCGTGTATCTTGTCTGTTCTTATCTTTTAAAAAGAGCAGGCAAGGATAATTCCTTTTGGCGATTGACTAAAGTCACAATAGCAGCGACAGCTGTTATACTTACGGCTATTCTACCGCTTTATATGTAGGGTTAACGGGAAATCGTTGAACTTCTTGCGAAATATTGCTATAATGAACATGAAAAAGAGGAGTTGCGCGAACAACCCCTCATTAACAGCACCGATTAAAGAACGGTGGCAGAATATTAGTTATTTGGAAATAACCGCTGACCTGCTAAAGTAGACGGTTATTTCTTTTTGTCATTTTTAAGCATATTTACAATCAAACTAATCAAAGCAATGGTAAACATACCAAAACCAAGAATGGTTTGAATTGTCTCATATGCGGACAAAAGGCTTACTCCTTTCATAGATTTTAGCACTTACGTTCATAAGCACCACCACCTTTCAGAAGTCGCCACCGTCTTCAAACTTTACTGTCTTGATCATTATAGCATATCTAAAATCGATTAAAAATTCTCAATTTTAGCTGTTTTTGCTATAATTTTAGCGAGGTGATCGCGATGGAACATTATACTGGTTTACTGGATAAAATTCGGGTAATCAAGACACAGCCGTTGCTTGTGCGATTTACATTACGTACAAATCATGAACCGATTAATTGTGTGGTGGCCAATATAGAAATAGCGGATAAATTGCTGATTTTGGAAGAAGGCAAGTATACTATTTCAGTGACAGGTCACTTCAATAAACGAAATCAACTAGTCATTGAATCAATGCAAATTAGAAACCCTGATCATTTTACGAGATTAATGGGCATATAAATAAAAGAAGAGCTGCAGTCCTAAATGAGGATTGCAGCTCTTTTTGTTTTACATAGAAACAAGAAAAATGAAAAGGCCTTTTTAGGAAGGCGCAAGCGCCTTCTCAATTGAAAAACCTCTCTCTAACTCCAACCGCCACCGCCGTTCGAGAAGAAAGGAAGTGAACGTTGCACGTTCACTAAGATAAGGGGTCTTGCAAAGCAAGACAAAATAGAAAAAACTTCCTCTCACCAACAGGTTCGTTCCTGTTCGCTATCTCTTTATTGATTTGCCAGACCGGCAACAAGTTGCCTTTTATCACCAAAAAGCGACAAGGACAAGGGTAAATGGCACGCTGCGCGCCCTTGTCCTTGTCGCTTTTTGGTGATTCATTCTGGCCAACAAATCAATAAAGAAAGAACTAACGAAAGGAAGTAAAACCTTTCCTAAGAGGAGGCAGAATCTAACATGCGAAAGAAATTTGATTATTGGGGTGTTCCCTTCAGCGAATTATTCCCAAACTATCATGCACCACATACTGTCGAATGCGATTGTGGAGAAAGAGCGAAATGTATCAAAAGCTATCGTTTGTATCAATGTCCAACATGCGGGGAAAAATATACCTTGTCTTATGGCGATTATATTTTGATTGATGAGAAAGGAAAGAAACGCTGATGAAAACACAGCACAAATTATTGACTGTAAAAGAAGTCGTTCAAATTTTGGTGGACAAAGAAGTCATTTCTGAAAAAGTAGCAGAAGCTTTACTTATTCCGCGGTACTGGACGATAGAAACCCCTTTAGTAGAGGATGCACCGACTATGCTATTTGAAGACCTAGTGAAGATTGCAGGATATGAACTGCATTATCAAGAAAACTTGGAAACTTATGAAAACGAATATTGGTTAACCGAATTAGAGAACTAAAAAGGAGAAAAAATATGGCTCAAAATTACTATGACGAATTTGTCAAATTACCTTTGGATAAAATGGCACAAAAAATGGAGGATATGACATTCCTATACAATGAGACACGTGTTCCAAAAAAACATTATAAGGAAAGATTGTCGGTAGCTGTGGAAGAAATAATTGAATCAGGTGTCGAAATGAATCTCATTGCGACGTACTATCGAACACTGGAAGAACTGAAAAAGCAAAATGCAAAATGGTTTTTCCAAGCCTTACTATGCTTGGAAGTAGGCGTCAAACCAAGCACAATCAAACCTTCTGAATACCAAGCTTTAGAACTAACGTATGCGAAATTTATCGAAACGAAAAAAGCTAAGACTGTTTCAAGTGAATGGTTAGATTATTTTGAAAATATCAATAAGTATGGCGCCTATTACACCATGAAAAAGGAGGACAACGAAAATGAATAAGGTGATTTATCAACTAACAATGGAAGATGTGTCACACTTTTTAACAAACAAAGAACATTTGAATGAAGTAATCAGACGGATTCAAAAAGACTTTAGTTGTATGGAAGAAATGAAGTACTTTATTCAAAGAGTGGAAGAACAATTGTATTTGGAAAGTGAAACGAGTCAAACGAAGGTTACAGTCAGCCATAATCGTTTAGACATGTATAAACGTCGTCCTGACACATTAAAAAAAGGAGCGGAGCTTCTACGACTAGAAACAGAAAAATATATCATGAATGTTTACCTAGAAAGGAGTGAACTGGTCGAAAACTTTGTCAGCTACACGATTTGCAGGAAACACTATTACTCAGAATCAGAATATTATTCAATTTTTGAGAGCATGGAATTAATGGAAGAAGAAATGGAAGAGCTAAACAGCAAAGATGCGACGGTAGACGATTATTACCTTGTATTTACTAGATTTTTGACGTGTGGGACGGAATCTATCGTGTTAATGGGAATGGATTATGAACTCGCTGTACCCGAAGCATTTTTGAGGGAATATGTAGAAGAAGTAGATAACCCAGGCGACGACTGGTACACGACTTTAACTGATTTTTTAGACACCTACACTTACGACGATACAGAAGAAATCCAAAATGAACTTGACCATAAACGAATGCCATATCAACGATTTGAAAGGAAAAAAGGTCAATAACCATTTATACCGAAAAGTGAGGATGTGTGAAATAAGACCAAAAAACCTTGAAATTAAGGGAATGGTTCTTATTTCGCACCAATCGCTCCAACCGCCCCCGCCGCTTAGGTGGTGCGAAATAAGCGGGCAAAGCCCGATAACCTAAGAGAAAGAAGGAGATCCATATGAATAAAATCATTCCTCTATTGTTCGTACTGTTTGTTGGCGAGATACTTATGCGTCATGGGGCAGCTCTACATTTAAACTTCGTAGTATTCTTAGGAATACTGGTATTTTGTTTGATCTTTTGGCGCTTTGTGTTAACCCTTTTGAGTCTAATATTCAAGTTGATTGCAGCCGTATTCTTCATAAGATTATTTCGATGAAAGGAGAGGGTACCAATGCCAATTGCAGTAGGGAATAAACGGTTACCCGTTACATTGGATGAAAAGAGACAAAAAGAATTGCAGCAACTAAAGCAGAAGTACGGGAAAAGTGAATCTAAGATTATGTGTATTGCGTTAGATCTACTGATCGCGCAAGAAAAAGCAGGATTTGATGTACCAGCACTAAAAAAGTGACGTCACTTTTTAATTTGATTTATATAAGTGATATCACTTTTAGCAAGGAGGGAAATAAGTGGCGAGTAGTTCACAAAAAC
>OGSY01000614.1_pt1 | contig 15336 bp, 15 predicted proteins | sample 1574281 | NCBI WGS metagenome assembly OGSY01 (sample SAMN03295855, study PRJEB24534) | human gut metagenome | isolation source: fecal sample 5 from infant 8 | host: Homo sapiens | place: USA: Pittsburgh, PA | collected 2014-07
AAGTTTATTTAGTAAATTATCAAAGCTATAATAATAAGATAAAAAATTAAAAGTTTCATAAAGTAAGTCATCATCTACACTATTACTAAGTTTAAAGTTAAAGTTATCTTGCCTGTATCTTTCAAATTCCTTTAAAAAGTGAAGTGTTTGTGCTATTGCTATAAAATTATAGTCGGCTCTAGCATATAAATCTCTTAGCACCTCTGGCAAGGCTTCCTCTTTCTTATCGTGCCACTGCCTAAATTTATCATAAACTGGATTATCTTGTATGTTGTTATCTCTAAGTCTAAAATTTTTAAATTTATTTGAAAACTCTATTAAATTATTAGCGTAGTTATAATATTTCTCTTGGATATTCTTTGAAATATCCCTATGTTTTTTGCTTTTTAGTTTTTTATCTATAAAAACGGTAATAGGTCTATTCAAATCACCCATTTGAACTTCTTTTATGTAATCATTTATACCTAAGGTAACAATTGTTGTATCAAAGTAAGCGTAAAGTTTAGCTCCCTTTATTATTGGCTTGTAATCTGCTTCATTGCCTTTATATGTTGGAATAGAAAAATCTTTTTTTCCGTGCTGCCGTAATATGCTGGTTATGAGTGGCTTAAATATTGGATCTTTTGATACTCTTGCATATTCATCAAGTTCCACCATTTGCACTTTTTCAAAATTAAAAGAAGCCTCAATGCCACCCTTGCTTAAATCCTCGTGTATATTGTTATAATATGCTTTTTTATATTTATTATTTTCATCAGATTTAAATTTATCGTATTTTTCCATTTGCCTATCTTTTACACAGTCTAATAACAAATATTGTTGTGTTGTCTTATTCGCCGTTTTTCCAACACCTGAACGGCTTAAGTCTAGCACATAAAAAGGACTTATATCAAGCCCACCATAAGCCATTAAAAAAGAAAAGTTTTGAAGTGCTTTAATCTCAATTTGTCTATAATTTGCTATTATGTGATAATAAACTGTTTGACAATATTCACAAAGTGCAATATTGCTAAATTTAAAAGGGGTTGTTGGTTCTAAAGGATCTAAATAAATTTGATTTATTATAGATGAATTTGATTTAGTTTTATCTGTTTCTAAATCATCTTTAGATATAATCGCATTGTCTTTTATTATTGGGCTTAAATTTTCATTTAAGCCTTTTTCTTTTTCTTGATTATTCATAATTTAACTCCTATAAAAACTGATAACATAAGCGAATAGCTTCTGTCTTAGTAAAGCCTTGAGTTTGGCACAAAAAGTCAATAATATCCCCATAAAAGCCACTTGTTGAGAAATCTTTTATCATTACCTTATTTCTTGTTTTGTTGTAGTAGGCGTTTGCTGATGGAACGGTATCGCCACTAGACATTGAAAATTTCATATATGTTCCATCTTTTTTTAATTCGTAGCCCAAACTTTGGATCAAAGCATTGACTTTTTCTTCTGTCATATTTTGATTTATTACTTGAAAATCATTTTTTGATACATAGTGAGTTATTTTTTGGGGAGTGATAATGTGTTTTTTGTTTCCACCGAAAAAACTTAGTATGTAGGAATTTGCATAAGAATAGTAAATTTGACTTGCTGGAAGTTCATCTATTTTTACGCCTAAAATCTTTTCTAAGTCCTTGTAAATTTCCTTATATTGGTCGTTGGAGCTAAATTTTCTTGGAAAAATTTCAAGTAAAATTCTATACTTGAATTTATTGTGGCAATCACTTGTGGTTGATAAAATATGATTTAAATTCATCTTTTTTAAATGAATATTCATTGCATTTATATCCATAGTATCGTTTTTGTCTATATCTAAAACGATAAAATCAATATAACGATCATACAAAACATTTTCATTTCTCCTCTCTCCATTTAGGAACTGAAAAGCCGTAAAAGCACCATCGGTATTTAGCATTTTTTCCAAATCTTTAAATTCGCAATTATAAACTTTAAAATTTTTTGCTGATATTTTTGCCCTATCTTGCTTACTTATTCCAGCTTGAAATTCTAAAAAACTTACTTTCATATTTTTTCTCCTTTATATTAAATTTTTTACTTTACTTTTTCCCTTTTTCTTCCCTATATATATAAAATAAAAGGAAGGTATAAGGGGCTAAAGGGTATAAAAAAAGGTTAGCAGTAAAAGGTTTTGAAATAAATTCTTACTACTATTTTTCATCTTTTTTATTCCATTTACGCGAAATAGAAAAGGTTTGAATTTCTTTGTCGTATTAAAAAAAATCTACCTTCTTTGTCTTTAAATAGAAGTCCATTCATTCCATTCTTGCCGAAACGTCGATAAATGACTTCAACTCTATTTATTTTTCTAACTTCATCTAAGCTTTTGTCGGTTATGTCGATAGCATTTAGTGTTTGAGCTAATTGTTTTAAATTCATAGTCTTTTCCTTTTTGAAAAATTTGTTTTAAGGCAATTGAAAATTACCATTATCCAGCCAACTTCCCTATATAGAGCAATTAAGCTATCTTTCCATTCCTCTATCTTTCTTTTTAATTAGCGTCGATCTATATGGCTTAAATTCTCTTTTTGGTTCTTGTTCTATTGGTTTTTCTATTGGTCTTTTGATATATTCTTGTTCTTGTGTTTTTGGTTCTAATGGTTTTTTGATTTGTTCTTGTTTCGCTCGTTCTTTTTCTCTTTGTTCTTCAGCTTTTGAAATTTCAAATCGCCAATCTCGTTCTTGCTTTCTTACATCATCATCTTCTATTTCATATCTTCTTAGTTTTTTTGAACTGAATTCATAAATATAGTTTTTATTATTTTTTTCATAGTCCATTGCTACCTCAAACGTTGTGTTTAAGTTGCTTATCCCTAATCCTGCAAGTTCATTTCTGCTTAAGCTTTGAATTTCATTTTCATAATTTTTTACTTTTATACTTTGATACCCTTGATATGTTTGATTTGTTATTTTTTTGTATTCATCTTCTTCTGTTTTTAGTTCCTCGACTTCTTTTTGTAGTTTTTCTACTGCTATTTTTTTAATTTTTAAGAGTTTTTGTAGTTTTTCTTCTCGTTCTTTTTGGTCTCGCTCTTTTCGTTCTTCGCGTTGTTTTTGTTCGAGATCTTGTTGATTTAGCTCTTGTTTTTGAATTTCTTTTTTATCTTTTTTTTGTATATATTTTTCTTCTAATTTATCATTTTTCTTTTCTTCAGCAACCTTAAACAAAGGTTCAAGAATTTTTATAATATCTTTCACTTTATCTTTTATATCTTCTTGTTTTTCTTCTTGTTTTTGTTTATCTTGTTTTGCTTGTTCCATTTCTTTTTGCCAATTATTTTTTTGTTCGTTTATTTTGTTTATTTCTTCTTGTGAGTATCTACAATAAAAATCAGGAATCATTTCAAGTGTGCTTAATACATTCCTTATATCATCTAAATTCCAATTTTTCATTTTATTAGGTATTGTTTTGTGGAGTTTTAATTTTTCATCAAGCAAAGATAATTTTATACTCTTATATCCCTCATAGGTTTTATTTGTTGTGATTTTATAGCTATCTTCTTTTTGTATTTCTTGTTCTTGCTCTTCTTTTATTTTAGCTGCTTGCTCATCTAAATATTTTAAAATTTCTTTTTCTTTTTCTTGTCTTTCTTTTATTGGGTTTGTTCTATTTATAGGGGTTTGCCATTGGTAGGTTGTGTATTCTTTTCCTGCTCGATTTTTCTCTTTTTTGATTTGTAGCTGGACTTCGAATTCATCATCTATTTTTATGTCGTTTTCTTCCACAAAACGCCCTATGTCTTTGTCGTTTCTTTGAAAAATTTCTCCGTTTTCCAAATTTTGAAATACTATGCTTTTTGCCTTGTTGTTTTTGTAGAACTCGATAGAAAGCACCTTGTGAGGGCATTTTGATAGGTTTTCCGTTTGCCTTTGTTTCTCACTGATTTCTTCTTGAATTTCAATATTTTTTTGTTTGTATTCTCGTGGAATTTTGATGTCAAGTCCTAGATTTTGACAATTTATGGCGAATTCTCGTTGTAGGTTTCTTATCTGTTCTTTTGACCAAAAATCCCTCTCAAGCTCCATTGTTTGGGTGTTGTAGTTAGACTTTATCAAGTGGAAATGCACTCCATTTGTGTGTTCTTCTTCTTGCCCTTTTTGTTGATCATGTCGTGCCATAAGTATCATATGGTTTCGCAAAATTTCGTTTTCTTGAGCCAATTTTACAAGTGCCTGTTCTTCGATATTTGCGATTTCTTCTCGTAAAATTTTTTTTCCATTTTTTGTGGTTTGAGAATCGAGCGAAAAGACTATGTGCTGGACTAGTGGGGGAGTTTTTTCAATTAGTGCCGTATCTTCATCTGGTAGGGGTTTAGCAATTTCTTTTTCTAAATTTTCTTTAAAAAGCTCTACATACATTTGATTTTGATTTTCTTGCACTTTAAAAGGAAAATTATCATTTCCATTGAAAAAAATCATCTTAACATTTTCGTTTTTTTGTTCTGCTTCTTGGCTTAATCCAGCTATATATTGCAAGGCATTTTTTATTACTTTTGAATTGTTGTATTTTGCCGAATTCGGATGAATTTTTTTGACTATAGGTGTAGTTTTGTGACAATATGAAGATGAAGAAATTCTACTTGTTCGCCCTGCTCCTTGGCTCTTTCCTCCACTTCTTCCAGCTGATGAAAAATAGCCTCGTGATCTTCCTCCTCTTGCTCTTCCTCCACTTGATGATGATTTTGCATTTTCCCTTTGTTCCCTTTCTTGAATTCGCCTTTGTTTTGCTCCCTCTTTATAGACATCTTCCCAAAATTTTTCTGATTCAATTTCTGCTTTTGATCTCTTCATTTTATACTCTTTTGAAAAAATCTTTTATTGTTTTTATGTTGTCTGAAATTTCAGTAATTTCTTTCTCAAAGTTTTTTATTTTTTCATTGTCGTATCCGTTTATATGAATTTCTTTATTAAGCTGGTTTAAATTTTTTCCTATTGAGCTTAAATTATTTAAAGTTTTTAATACGATTTCATTTTCCATTAATTTTTTTTCTTCTAATGTTGGGCTTACTGTTCCATATAAACAACCCAACAATAAATTTAATAAAGGTTTTTTATTTGGCAATTCCATTTCGCCAATTTTTGTATTGCATACTTGGAAAAAACTTTCGTTTATATTTATATTTTTCCTTTTACAAATTTCGTATAAGTATAAAATTTCATTTTCTGTCAATTTAAAAGTTATGTTAAATTGTTTTTTGTTTTTTGTGTTTATTATTCGTAAAGGCTCTTTTTTATTTTTTACTTCTAAGAAAAAAGCTGTTAAAATATTTAAGATATCTGTTTTACTATTTTTTTCTTTTTCAATGTATGGTTTTGTTTTTTTCAGCAATTCTTCAAAAGTGCCTTTTGAAATTTTATAATTCATTTGAATTTCTTTATTTAGTTCTTTTGAAATTTTTTTTGTTACATTAATTATTTTTTGTTTTTCATTTAACGGCTTTTCTCGTTCTTGTATTTTTTCATTTTGAATTTCTACTTCTTGAATTTGTTCTTTTTCAAATTCTATTTTTTGAATTTCTGTTTCTTGTTGTTCTTTTTGGTTTTTATCTTTTTTAAAAAATTTCATAATTTTCATTTTTCTTCTCTTATAAATCTTCTTCTAGTCCATGTTTTTGTATTTGTTCTTCTATAAGTCTTTGTTCTTCTATAAGCCTTTCCTCTAGTGACTCATCATATTTTCGCACTTCTTCTTCCAAGTGTTTTTGATATTCTTCTTCAAAACGTTTTTCTTTTTCTAAGTAATATTTTTGATCTTCTTCTTCCATACGTTTTTCTTCTTCTTCCATACGTTTTTCTTCTTCTAACCAATATTTTTCAACTTCTTCTTCCAAACTTTTTTGTTCTTCTAACCAATATTTTTCAACTTCTTCTTCCAAACTTTTTTGTTCTTCTAACCAATATTTTTGATCTTCTATTTTAGAAAAAAATATATTTTTCATTTTAAATCCTTTGTTAAATAATTTGTATTAGCAAAATTAATTTGCATTTGAAAGCACAAGGCATAGCCGTTTTTTGTTATAAATAAACTCATTTCTAACGAAATGTGGTTATTTATATTATCCTGCATTACATATATTCTTTATATTTTTCTTTTTATCTATAAATAACCCTAAAGTTACTCATCCATTCATCTAGTTCTGACTTTTTATAAAGAATTGTTTTTCCAAATTTAAAAAAGGGGATCGGAAATTCATCATTTAGTTGTCTCGATTTTACGCGTAGTTGCATTTGCGTTGATTCACTCACTCCGTAAATTTCTTGAACCTGCGAAGGAGTTAGCCAAACTGTATTATTCCTGTTGTTTTGTAAATTTGTTGAATTTTTAATATTTTCAATCATTTTACTTTCCTTTATATTGATTTTAATTTATTTAGTAGGATTATAGTATTAAATCAGTATAAAGTCAAGTAAAAAGTATTTTTTTAGTAGTTTTTAATAGAATTTTTTAATAAAAAAGTATTTTTTTACTTATTATCTAAAAATTCTTTGAGATATTTCTTAAATTCTATAGTTTTATTTTTTTCATTTTTGAGTTCTTGTTTTAATTTTACATTTTCAAAGTATAACTCAATAGATTTTTTCATACTGGGGGAAACTTCATTTTTTGCACTTGCGTTTTTAACTGTGCTTTCTCCATAAGAAATTTTTTCTGCTAATTCTTTAATTGTTATTCCTAAAATTTTAGTTACTCGTTTTATTGGATTTTCAAAGTCATCATAAAATTTTTCTAAATTTGTTTTTGTCATAAATCTTCTATCAAGAATATTTTTATTTTGAACACCAATTTTGATCAAATAATTCTCAAAATCTTCAAAATCAAATTCATCTAAATTTATTCCCTTATTTTCTAGAAAGTCAATTATTTTTTTTCTATAGTCTTCACTCAATACAATTTTATCCATATTAATTTCCTTTTTTTATTTTATTTATCAGCTTATAGTCTGATAAATAAATATTATACTTTTTTAAACTTAGTTAATCTTTTTGTTTGTTTTCATAGTAATTTATTTTATAAAAGTCTTTATTATTAAATATAATCCCAAATATAATATCAAAAAGATATAATGGATTAAAATATATACAAAAGTTTATTGAAATTAATCACTAGTTAGGAGATTTAAAATGAAAAATGGACAAGTAATTGGAGATAATTCTCATGGATTCAATAATGAGCAGTTATTAGTTAATTCACTAAATAATAAAAAATACAAAGATTTAAATGCACATTTAAAAAAAATTATTAAACAAATATCACTGGAACATTCCATTAGCATAAATGATGACACAATAATTAAATCTACAATTGCAACAAAAGAAATTGACTACGACTCAAATAAAAAAATTAATCCTAAACCAGATCTTTATATAGAACTAAATGAAATGAAATTTGGAATAAGCACTAAAATGGGGGTAGGAAATAGTGTTCATCAAGAAAAAGTTGAATCTTTTATTAATTGGATAAAAAATAATCCTAATATAAAAATTGATGATGAAACAATTTATGACGATCTTAGATTATTAATTTGGGGAGATGGAACACTAGATGGAAAAGCGCCCATCAATAGAGATATTAAAGGATATGTAATAGGTAGACATACAACAAAAGAATTTAAAAAACTTTATCCAAAACAACATGAAAAAATTCAAAATTTTTTAAACAATAACTCTAGTGAAATAATAAAAAGGGCTTTATTTTTAGGTAAAACAAATAATGAGGTTCACTATATTTATCATGGAACCCCAATCAATGGAGTATGGATTTCACAAAAAGAATTACTTGATTTTAATTTATCAAATAAATTAGATAATAGCACTTTTAACGTGGGTAGATTATCTTTTCAAATTTATAATGCTGATAAAAAAGGTACTCCATCTGGAAGCAAAAAACGTGGGGAAATTCAATTTAAATATGGACAATTGGAAAACGATATTCAAAAATTGATGTTGCTCAATGCTTCCAATATTGGAACCTATGAAGGAAATTTGGAGGAATTTAATTTTTCCAAATTAATGAATAGAAACAAAGATCATAAATTTTGGAATTATCTAGATTCAAAATTAACTTTTAACAAAAATAAAAATTATTATGTAGTAAAAGTAGAAGGACAAAAATTTTCCAAAAATTCAAATAAAAAAGTAATGTGCAAATCAGATAATTATATAATAGAAACAGAAAATCCACTAGATAAAAAAATACTTCTAAAAAATGAATTTCAATTAACTGAATCTAATTTACCAGATAATTTAAAATATAAAATAATTCCAAATTCTGGAATATCTATAAAGCAAAGAAATTCTAAAAACTATACTATTACTAAAATGACAGTTAATAATTTTATATCTGCATTTGATAAATATCTTTCAAAGCCAAATTACATAAGTGCAGCGATAATTTTATATTGTACAAAAGATCAAGTAAATAAAAACTATAAAATAGCAAAAGATTTAGATATAGACGAGAGTTATTTCATGCAATTTTTTAAAGATAAATTTAATATAAATATTGATAGCCTATTAGACTATAAATCTATTTCTCTAATAGCAAGATCTGCAAAGAAACTAATAACAGAAATTATTGAAAATAATCTGGAATTAAAATTATCTTTATTTACTGGTAAAGGATGGTTTGATCCACCCTATTATATAAGTTTTTTATATAATTCTGGTCAATTATCAGATAATATTTTTATCCCTTATAGAATAGATAATGGTTCTGGTCGCAGTAAAGGAATATACACCATAATAATAAAACCTCAATAAGTAAAAGCACTGTTTTTAAAAACTGTGCTTTTTTAAAATATGAGTTTTATCAAATTTTTAGCAATTATTTCAATAATAGGAACTACAACACTATTACCTATTTGCTTGTAACTCTGTCCATAATTTGATTTTATAACGAATTTACTAGGGAAACCCATTATTTTTAAACACTCTTCAGTTGTAAATTTTCTATTTAAATTTACAATTACTGGTACATTGTTTCCACCAGTACCCATTTTTGCAGTTAAGCATGGAGATATCCCATTTGAACTAAAAGATACTTTGGAACGCCTTATATTATTAGCTATAATGGGTTGTCCATTAACAAAAGCTGACTGATTTTTTTTAATATATGAGTCTATATGCTTTTGTATATTATCATTAGCGATTTTTGAAATTTGATGTTCTTTATTACAGTTTACGCTAAGTATATCTTTTAACGTATACTTAAGATGACATTTTTTAGGGAAAACATCATCTAAATCTATATCTCTGAATTTTCTGTCTACCCCAACACAATACCACCTATTTCTATTTTGTGGAATTCCATAATGTTTTGCATTCAACAATTTCCAAGAAACGTTATACTCTAATTTATTTAAGTTATTTATTATGATTTTTAAAGTTTTACCATTATCATGGCTAACTATTCCTGACACATTCTCTAATAGAAATATTTTTGGTCTTTTGGCTTTTATAATGCGAGCAATCTCAAAAAATAAAGTCCCTCTAACATCTTCAAATCCTAATCTTTTGCCTGCCAATGAAAATGGTTGACATGGAAATCCTGCACAAAGTATATCATGATTTGGAATATCCATTGCGTCTATGTCAAATATATCTCCTAATGGATACTCTCCAAAATTATTTTTGTATGTTTCTCTAGCATAAATATCAATTTCACTTGAAAAAACACATTTACAGTCCAAATTTTCAAGTGCTATTCTAAAACCACCTATTCCACTAAATAAATCTATAAATTTTATCATCTTTACATATACTCCTGATATAACTTTTTTAATATTCCTGCAATAACTGGTGGGCTAACTGCATTTCCTGATTGTTTATACATTTGAGTATTGCTTATTCCAGAATTTTTTATATTTTTCACGAATTCCTTATCAAATCCTTGTATATAAAAATTTTCTTCAGGTGTTATTTTTCTTATTCTGTATTCACCATCTTGACAAATAATTACTTTAGGAGAATCAGACCTTGCCAAAACTGTAGGAGATATACCCTTTACAGAATAAACTCTTCTCTGTCTATCTAAATCATTATGAACCTCTTTTGGAAGGTCTAATATTTTGATAATTTTATTTTCTTTCTGTAGGCTGTAATCAATTTTAATGTTTGCAATAAAATTTCTTACTTTTGAGCTATTTAAATAATATTTTTCATTCACTTTTTGTTCCAATATATCTTCTAAAAAAATCTGTTTTGAATTAAACTCTAAAGTATTAAAAAAGTTAAAACTATTATATCCGGCTTTGTTAAGTTTAGATTTTAGCCTACTAATTTTTTCACTTCTAGAATCTGGTAAATATTTTGTATGTTTTCCATTATATATTCCACATATATATGTTCTTTCTCTATTTTGAGGCACTCCAGATTCCATAGAGTTTATGATAGTAAAATCTATTGCATAATTTAATTCTTTTAATATTTTTAATATCTCCTTAATAGTCCTACCATCATCGTGACTAATCAAATTTTTTACATTTTCTAACAATATAAACTTAGACTTCTTTTTTTTTAAAATTCTAGCAATGTCATAGAAAAGAGTTCCTCTTACATCTTCAAAACCTTTTCTTTTACCTGCAATACTGAATGATTGGCATGGAAATCCTGCTAACAACAAATCGTGATCAGGAATAGAATATTCTCTAATTTTAGTAATGTCACCATGTAAGTTTTTTGTATTAAAATTGGATAGAAATGACTTTTTTGCAAAATTATCTATTTCTGATGCAAAAACAAGATCGAAATCTATACCAGCTAATTTTAATCCTTTTTCAAACCCTCCTATTCCAGAAAATAAAGATGCTACTTTGATTTTATTTTTCATACACTCTAAGCCTTTCATTTTATTTATCGTTTATTTTTTTAAGAATTAATTGTGAATTCTTTGTATCGCAATATATCTTAAATTGCGTTTTGCCTTTATCTGCCTTCAAGTTTTCTAAAATACTTTTGGGCAACCTTATTCTCATGTCTTTTTGTAATATATATGTATCTAAATAAATTAATTCACCATTGTTTTCCATATTAAAGTCCTTTTAGTCTATTTTTAGTCTTTATATAGTCTAATTATAGCATTTTTTACTAATACTTTAATTATTTTAAATTTTTAAAAATAATTAAATTCAGCAAATATAAGATAATTAGCCTCTAAATATCACAACAATAAGAACTAGAAGCTGTTTTAAAAAATAACACTATGTTAAAATGGTTTTGCCAGTGGCTTTACCAAATAATTTAAATTAGCCTTATTGGTTTAAAATTTCATTCAGCCTACTAAGAAAAAAAATCAAGGCCTGAATTGGATAGATAATCTGATGTCTATTTTTATTTTACCACATGTATATAAATAACTAAATCATTTACTTTAAAATGTCCTTATAGTGGCAGTTTAAAGTGATTTAAGTGTGCTAAATCACTTTAAATAACCTAAATCACTTGAAGTGTATTTTAAGGTTAATATCCTAATGGTTCTATATTATCAATAAAATCAGCATACCATTGCATTAATATTCTTTTTTGTTCTAGTGTTGCTCTTTGTCTCTCATAACTTGCTATTACTTTATTATCTTCTTTATGGCTTAAACACTCTTCTACTACTTTATCGCTTATTCCTAGTTTTGTTATTTTGTCGCTATATAAAGTGCATATTGTTCTAAATGTAGCTCTAAATCCGTGGCTAGTTGCAACTTCTTTATATTTGTTCTTTTCGCCTAAATTTCTGATAGCTTTACTTAAAGTATCTCTATGTAAATGTCCGTTTTTATTTCCACTTGGAAACACATATTTAAACCCATTTGAGTATAAAATTTGTTCTCCAAATATAGCTATAGCCTGTTTTGATAATGGTATGATATGCTCTTTATCCATTTTCATTTTATCTGCTTTTATAGTCCATATTCCTTCTTTTAGGTCAATTTCTTCCCACTCTGCCGATACTGTATTTATAGGCCTATTAACACAAAGAATTTGTAAATATATAGCTCTTTTAGTTTGTATATCCATTTTATTATCTGCTTTTAGGTCTTTTATAAATTCTTTTAATGTTTTTCTATCTAGTATGGCTGATTGATGAGCTGATTTATGATTTTTAGCCAGTGGAAAATCTTCTATTAGCATAAAAGTTGGATTGTGTGTTATGATTTGTTCTCTTATAGCTATATCAAATATTTTTTTTAGATCTCTTATTAAGTCATAAATAACATAATATCTTCCATTTTTATAAGGTATTTGTAATAGTTTTTTTAGATTAATTGGTGCTATTTCCCTTATATCTATATTTTTTAATATTGGTAAAGTATATTTTTTATGTTGTTGTTTTATCTGTTTTAGGGTTTCTTCTCTGCAAGTAGCTTCTTTAATCTTTATAAATTCTTTATAATATCCATAGAATGAATAGTTTTTATTTTCTTCTTCTTTATATTTATCTAGTGTGATATTTTTTTGGTTCATTTCGTTTAATATAGCTATTGCTTCTTTTCTTGCATATTCTACTGGATATACTTTATCGTTAAATTCTTTTAACTTGTAATATTTTCCATTTACTCTTAAACTAAAAACTTTAATTCCACTAGGATTTATTGTTACTATTAATTCTTTAGGGTTTCCAACTGTGCGTATGTATTTCTTTTCTTTTATTTGCAATTCTCTTATTTGCTTATCGGTTAATGTTTTACTAGCTTTTTTCACATTTTTCCTTCTAGCGACTTTATAAAGTTACTAGCTACTTTATAAGTAACATTATCTTTTATTAAGTCAAAATATATTGAGTTCAATTGAAAAGATATTAAAAACATATCAAAAGCCCTTTATAAGCTATTTTAGACAAGGTCTTAAATCAATTGTTTTGAAGTGAATTATATCATAATTGAGTGGAAAATAGAAATAATGGTGTCCTGCGTTGGATTCGAACCAACGGCCCCCTCCTTAAAAGGGAGATGCTCTACCTACTGAGCTAGCAAGACACCTTAAGAAAATGGCGCAGCAGACGAGACTCGAACTCGCGACCCCCGCCGTGACAGGGCGATATTCTAACCAACTGAACTACTGCTGCACCTAAAGTGGTGGTCGCTAAAAGACTCGAACTTTTGACATCCACCTTGTAAGGGTGGCGCTCTACCAACTGAGCTAAGCGACCAACTTTTTAAGCTTTTTCCTTAAAAAGGAAATGAAATTATACAATCAAACATCTTAAATTAAGCTTAAATACTTAAAGTCTTTTATAAAAATTCAAAATTTACAATTTTTGCTATAATTTAAACTAAAATTTAAAGTTGAGAGTTGGATGTGAAAATTTTATTTTTTATATTTTTTTCTATAAATTTACTGTTTTCATACAGTTATGAAGAAATTTTATACGCTATAAAAGATGTATCCTACAAAGAAGGAATAGCTAACAAAGTTCTTTACACAATAGTAAAAATCGAAAGTGATCTTAACCCATATGCTATTTCATTTCTAACAAATAAACAAAATGCAATTTATTTTAAAAGTTTAGAGACAAAAAACATAAGAGTTAAAGCAAGTCCATATTCGCTAAACAAATCAAAATGGGTAGTTTCCATAAATCCAACAAATGAATCTTACGCAATAGAAATATCAAAACTTCTTTTAAAAAATGGCTTTAATATAGATGTTGGCCTTGGACAGTTAAACTCTCAAAATTTTAGTCTAAATGAAATTGAATATATATTTAACCCAAACTACAATTTAACAAAATGTGCAAAAATCCTAAGAAAATGCTTTAATGCCAAAAATAAAGATATGCAACAAACCATAGAATGTTATAATTATGGCATGAGACACAGGGGCTCAAATCCTTACTATAAGCGATTTTATAAGCATTTTATGAAAGAATTCGGACAAAACTAAATTTCTTATAAAAAGGTAAAATTAATTTTACTTTAGATATAATCTCGGATAAATTTTTCATTAAGGATTTTTATGAAACCTCATAAAATTAGCATAGCTTTACTTATCGCACTTTCGAGTATGGCATTTGCAGGCTCAAATAATGAGAGCTTAAAAGATGCGTTATTAAATACAAAATTTAACTCAGAACTTAAAGCTTGGTACTGGGATAAAACAGATGAAACTAGCAAATTTAATAACGAAAACATTACAAATTTTGCTTTGGAGCTTGGTCTTAAAACAGGTGATTTATATGGTTTTTATCTTGGATCAACTGCTCAAATAGCCTTTGCTCCAATTGGTAAAAAAAATGCAAAACTATTATATAACGGCGAACAAAACACTAAAGGAATTGTTTTATCACAACTTCATTTAGGCTATAAAATATCAAATAGTGATATTAAAATCGGAAGGCAATTTATTAACAATCCTTTAGTTGCTGGAAATGGTGCAAGAATCTTAAAAGAATCTTTTGAGGGCACTACAGCAAACATTAAAGATATAGAAAATAATGACATTTTCTTAGGCTATGTTTATAAATTTCAAGGTAGAACGAGCTTTATAATGGGTGATGAAAGCGGAAAATATCCAAAATTTAAAGATAGAATCACTCTTGGTGGAGTTGGTCCAAAAGCTCATAAATTTGATGGGCTTTATTATTTAGGCTTAACAAATAAAAGTTTTGAAAATTTAGACTTGACAGCTCAATATAGTTATTTAAATAATGTTGAATTTGCAATTCCTAATATGAAAGATAAAAGTGGAGATATTCATCTTTATTATACTGAAGGAAACTACAAAGTGCCGTTTGAAAATTTTAACCTTAAATTTGATGCAAATTTTAGAGGCTCTAAAACTTCAGGTCAATTAGAAGAAAGAAATTTTAATGGTCAAATGTATGGTATAAAAGCCGGAGTTTATGACTTAAATGGATTTAACTTTATTGCCGCTGCTACAACCGTAAGCAAAAATAAATCTGTTATAATGAGTGCTGGACTTGGTGGAAATAGCTACACATTTTTACCAGTTCGAGGCGGACACCTTTTTACCTCAACAGCGGGCATGACAACTTATAAATTTCAAACCGATTATGACTTTTCAAAAATTGGCATTAAAAACTTAAAAACTAGCGCAGCTTATGTATTTTCAAAACACAGTGCTCCTAATAAACAAGCAGGAATGAATCCAGCAAATGTAAAAAGAGAATATAATGGATATAGCTTAGTGCTTAACTATAAAGTTCCTTGCTTAGAGGGTTTTAGCACAAATTTAATGTGGGTAAGCCTTAATGAGGAAAAAACATTAAACAACAAAACTGATAAATCAAAAATAGATGAACTTTGGGTAAAACTAAGTTATAAATTTTAATCTTTTAGTGGCAAAAGATTTTTTCTTGTGCCACTTATTTTTTAA
>OGSY01000618.1_pt1 | contig 15258 bp, 11 predicted proteins | sample 1574281 | NCBI WGS metagenome assembly OGSY01 (sample SAMN03295855, study PRJEB24534) | human gut metagenome | isolation source: fecal sample 5 from infant 8 | host: Homo sapiens | place: USA: Pittsburgh, PA | collected 2014-07
CTCTAATACACATGGTTATCCACAGGAATAGTGGATAACTGTCTCCAGCCCCTATCCCCCGCCGCCTGGGCAATTCCCACATTCGCCGCATGAGGCGGAAGTAAAATTTTTTTCGTGATTATTTTAGAATTTAATTGGTTAAATTGCAGTCAATCGAAGACGCGATCTCGCTCGCAATTTAACCAAATACAGAATGGCTACAACAAGGCAAGGTTTATGTACTTTCCGGTTGCCGCATTTTCTGGATTTTCTGCAAGCCAGGGGATCTCTCCCAGCAGCGGCGCGGGAATCATGCGGGTGAGCGTGGTCATATATTCAGCGTGACGTTTTCCCGGAGGCGTAACATCGTTCGCCACCCAACCCGCCAGAGTCAGTCCGGCGTGTTGTATTACCTGTGCAGTCAACATCGCGTGATTAATACAGCCGAGTTTCACACCAACTACCAGTATCACCGGCAGTTGTTCCTGTGTTACCCAATCTGCAAAAGTGAAAGTGTCAGAAAGCGGCGTAAACCAGCCGCCAGCACCTTCCACTAACACCCAGTCAGCCTGTTGTTCAAGCGCGCGTAATCCGGCGCTCATTACCAATGATTCTATCGGTCTGCCCTCTTGCGCGCTGATGATGTGCGGCGAAGTGGGTTCTGCGAAGGTGTAAGGATTTACTGTTGCGTAATCCAGCTGCAGGCTGCTGTTGCGCTGTAACGCCAGCGCGTCGCTATTGCGTAAACCTTCCGGGGTCTTTTCGCTGCCAGAGGCGACCGGTTTATAACCTGCCGTCCGGTAGCCTGCTGCCTTTGCGGCTTGTAAAAGTGCACAACTGGCGACAGTTTTCCCCACTTCGGTATCCGTTCCGGTGACAAAATAACGTTTACTCACGAGCAATCACTCCCAAAAAAAGATGATACGTCAGAGGATATCGCCCCTGCTGTTGCGGCCAGGCCAGTTGCAATCGCTGCAACTGCGAACGCGTTAATATTCGCGGGTCGCGCCCTTCATGAAGATGCGTGGCACCGATGCCTTTCAGCGAACGCATGGCACTGAGCGCATCATCAAACCACAGCGTGATGGGCTGAATATGATGTTGATAATGCACGCCGTTCAGCGACTGTTCGATTTCATCTGGCGGTAAAAAGCGATTAGCATGCGGACGCTCGTCCACCGCCTGCCACGCCTGATGCAGTTCGGGTAACGATCCCTGCACCAGCGTGGTAAACGCGACCACGCCTTTGGGGCGCACCACCCGATACAGCTCGCGGAGTGCCGTGGATAAATTACCGCACCACTGCACTGCGAGATTGCTCCATGCAAGATCGAACGTCGCAGTCGCTAACGGCAGGGATTCGATATCTCCCGCCAGATAATGGTCTGCGGCATCCTTCTGGCGTGCCTGAACAAGCATTGGCGGCGAGAGATCTAAGGCCGTCACCTGCGCGTGACGTTCCCGCCAGTGGCGGCTCATCCAGCCAGGTCCACAACCCGCGTCCAGTACGTGGGTGTATTTACGCTGTGGAAGCATTGCCAGTAAGGCGTCAGCACTCTGGCGCTGTAGATCTGCATGTTGTTCATAGTGTGCGGCTGCCCGACCAAATGCCGCTGCAATGGCTTGTTTATTAACCGTTGCCATGCAGCACCTCCAGCAGACGGTCGATATCCTGCATTTCATGCGCAGCGGTTAGCGTTAAGCGCAGTCGCGCAGTACCAGCGGGTACGGTTGGCGGGCGAATCGCCGTGACCCAGCAGCCTTGCTGGCGCAGTTTTTCTGCCAGTTGTAACGCACGGCTGTTATCACCGACAATCAATGGCTGGATGGCGCTGCATGAATCAGCAAGCGTAAACGGCAAATCCTGTACTCCGGCACGAAAACGCGTAATGAGTGCCGCCAGTTTTTCGCGCCGTGCATCACCCTCATCACTGCGAATGACCGCCAGCGACGCACGTAATGCCTGCGCCTGAGCGGGCGGCATACTGGTGCTGTAGATAAGGTGGCGGGCGAATTGCAGCAGATAATCCGCCACCGTACTGGAGCAAAGCACCGCTGCCCCGCTGACGCCAAATCCTTTGCCAAAAGTCACTACCAGCAATTCTGGTTTTACCTTTTGCAGCCAGCAGCTGCCGCGCCCCTGCTCCCCGATAACGCCCGTGCCGTGGGCATCATCGACCATCAACCAGCCATTGTGCTGTTGCGTTACCTGCTGGATTTCCGCCAGTGGCGCACTATCGCCGTCCATGCTGAACACGCCTTCTGTCACCACCATTTGCTGCCCCGGACAGGGGGAAGCAAGCAATCGCGCCAAATGAGTGACATCGTTATGAGCAAAACGGCGAAGCTGCGACGGGCTTAAACTGGCAGCTTCCAGCAATGAGGCATGGCTAAGCCGGTCGGCAGCAATACGGTCCTCTTTCGCCATCATCGCGGCAATAACTGCCTGATTAGCGGCGAAACCAGAGATAAACAGCAGTGCCCGCGAATAGCCAAGCCACTCGGCCAGCTCTTCTTCCAGTGCCTGATGCACCACGCTATAACCGCTGACGTGACCGGAGCCGCCGCTACCGATGCCAAATTGCTCCGCCCCCTGCTGCCAGGCACGGATAATTTGCGGATGATGGCTTAAACCTAAATAATCGTTACTGGAAAAGTTCAGATACTGGCGATCATCCGCCACCAGCCAGCGTCCGGCTCCTTGCGCCACCGGATAACGGCGACGCAGGGCATCGGCAGCACGCCGCGCATCGAGCGCCGCGTTGATTTTCTCCTGCCAGCTCATAATGCTGCCGCGTTGTAATATTCGTCGGTGTCCGGGGTCATCAGCGCCTGTTCAAGACGTTGCTGTTGTTCGTTATCCCCTGCCAGCACGGCAGTTTGCTGCGGATTTAGCCCCAGTTTGCGGAACAGTTGCAGGTCTTTATCTTCTTCCGGATTCGGCGTGGTCAGCAGTTTGCAACCGTAGAAAATCGAGTTTGCGCCTGCCATAAAGCACATCGCCTGAGTCTGTTCGTTCATCTGCTCGCGTCCGGCAGAAAGGCGCACGTAAGAGGTTGGCATCATGATCCGCGCGACCGCAATGGTGCGAATAAAATCAAAGGCATCGACATCATCGTTATCGGCAAGCGGCGTGCCTTTCACCTTCACCAGCATGTTGATCGGCACGCTTTCCGGCGGCGTCGGCAGGTTTGCCAGTTGCAGCAATAATCCGGCGCGATCTTTTACCGTTTCGCCTAAGCCCACAATGCCGCCAGAACAGACTTTGATCCCGGCATCGCGCACTTTTTCCAGCGTATCGAGGCGTTCCTGATAAGTGCGTGTGGTGATGATATTGCCGTAAAACTCCGGCGAGGTGTCCAGGTTGTGGTTGTAGTAATCCAGCCCGGCGTTCGCGAGGCGCTGCGCCTGAGATTCACTCAACGTGCCCAGCGTCATACACGCCTCCAGCCCCATCGCTTTTACCCCCTGCACCATTTGTTCCAGGTACGGCATATCGCGTTCGTGGGGATTCTTCCACGCCGCGCCCATACAGAAGCGCGTCGATCCTGCCGCTTTCGCTTTGCGCGCCGACTCCAGCACCTGTTCAACTTCCATCAACCGCTCGGCTTCCAGCCCGGTTTTGTAGCGCGAGCTTTGCGGGCAGTATTTGCAATCTTCCGGACAAGCTCCGGTCTTAATCGACAGCAACGTGCTGACCTGCACCTGACGAGGATCGAAATGCTGGCGATGCACCTGCTGCGCTTCAAACAGCAGATCCAGCAACGGTTTTTCAAATAATTCTGTGACTTGCGACAATGTCCAGCGTGGGCGGTGAGCCATGGGGCTTCTCCAAAACGTGTTTTTTGTTGTTAATTCGGTGTAGACTTGTAAACCTAAATCTTTTCAATTTGGTTTACAAGTCGATTATGACAACGGACGATCTTGCCTTTGACCAACGCCATATCTGGCACCCATACACATCCATGACCTCCCCTCTGCCGGTTTATCCGGTGGTGAGCGCCGAAGGTTGCGAGCTGATTTTGTCTGACGGCAGACGCCTGGTTGACGGTATGTCGTCCTGGTGGGCGGCGATCCACGGCTACAATCACCCGCAGCTTAATGCGGCGATGAAGTCGCAAATTGATGCCATGTCGCATGTGATGTTTGGCGGTATCACCCATGCGCCAGCCATTGAGCTGTGCCGCAAACTGGTGGCGATGACGCCGCAACCGCTGGAGTGCGTTTTTCTCGCGGACTCCGGTTCCGTAGCGGTGGAAGTGGCGATGAAAATGGCGTTGCAGTACTGGCAAGCCAAAGGCGAAGCGCGCCAGCGTTTTCTGACCTTCCGCAATGGTTATCATGGCGATACCTTTGGCGCGATGTCGGTGTGCGATCCGGATAACTCAATGCACAGTCTGTGGAAAGGCTACCTGCCAGAAAACCTGTTTGCTCCCGCCCCGCAAAGCCGCATGGATGGCGAATGGGATGAGCGCGATATGGTGGGCTTTGCCCGCCTGATGGCGGCGCATCGTCATGAAATCGCGGCGGTGATCATTGAGCCGATTGTCCAGGGCGCAGGCGGGATGCGCATGTACCATCCGGAATGGTTAAAACGAATCCGCAAAATATGCGATCGCGAAGGTATCTTGCTGATTGCCGACGAGATCGCCACTGGATTTGGTCGTACCGGGAAACTGTTTGCCTGTGAACATGCAGAAATCGCGCCGGACATTTTGTGCCTCGGTAAAGCCTTAACCGGCGGCACAATGACCCTTTCCGCCACACTCACCACGCGCGAGGTTGCAGAAACCATCAGTAACGGTGAAGCCGGTTGCTTTATGCATGGGCCAACTTTTATGGGCAATCCGCTGGCCTGCGCGGCAGCAAACGCCAGCCTGGCGATTCTCGAATCTGGCGACTGGCAGCAACAGGTGGCGGATATTGAAGTACAGCTGCGCGAGCAACTTGCCCCCGCCCGTGATGCCGAAATGGTTGCCGATGTGCGCGTACTGGGGGCCATTGGCGTGGTCGAAACCACTCATCCGGTGAATATGGCGGCGCTGCAAAAATTCTTTGTCGAACAGGGTGTCTGGATCCGGCCTTTTGGCAAACTGATTTACCTGATGCCGCCCTATATTATTCTCCCGCAACAGTTGCAGCGTCTGACCGCAGCGGTTAACCGCGCGGTACAGGATGAAACATTTTTTTGCCAATAACGAGAAGTCCGCGTGAGGGTTTCTGGCTACACTTTCTGCAAACAAGAAAGGAGGGTTCATGAAACTCATCAGTAACGATCTGCGCGATGGCGATAAATTGCCGCATCGTCATGTCTTTAACGGCATGGGTTACGATGGCGATAATATTTCACCGCATCTGGCGTGGGATGATGTTCCTGCGGGAACGAAAAGTTTTGTTGTCACCTGCTACGACCCGGATGCGCCAACCGGCTCCGGCTGGTGGCACTGGGTAGTTGTTAACTTACCCGCTGATACCCGCGTATTACCGCAAGGGTTTGGCTCTGGTCTGGTAGCAATGCCAGACGGCGTTTTGCAGACGCGTACCGACTTTGGTAAAACCGGGTACGATGGCGCAGCACCGCCGAAAGGCGAAACTCATCGCTACATTTTTACCGTTCACGCGCTGGATATAGAACGTATTGATGTCGATGAAGGTGCCAGCGGCGCGATGGTCGGGTTTAACGTTCATTTCCACTCTCTGGCAAGCGCCTCGATTACTGCGATGTTTAGTTAATCACTCTGCCAGATGGCGCAATGCCATCTGGTATCACTTAAAGGTATTAAAAACAACTTTTTGTCTTTTTACCTTCCCGTTTCGCTCAAGTTAGTATAAAAAAGCTGAACGAGAAACGTAAAATGATATAAATATCAATATATTAAATTAGATTTTGCATAAAAAACAGACTACATAATACTGTAAAACACAACATATGCAGTCACTATGAATCAACTACTTAGATGGTATTAGTGACCTGTAACAGAGCATTAGCGCAAGGTGATTTTTTGTCCTCTTGCGCTAATTTTTTGTCATCAAACATGTCGTTCTCCAGAGAAGCATAAAGCCTTGCAATCAAGTGCAAAGCTTTGTGTACCAGAATTTTTCCTCATCAACTACCACAAGTATCGATCGATTGAGACTTGGATGATAGACTTCATGCCTTTCAGAACTCATTGATTACATAAATGTTAAAGCTATTTGCAAAGTACACCTCGATTGGTGTGCTGAACACACTTATACACTGGGTGGTTTTTGGTGTATGTATCTATGCCGCGCATACCAATCAGGCTCTGGCAAACTTCGCAGGTTTCTTTGTGGCTGTGAGCTTTAGCTTCTTCGCGAATGCAAAATTCACATTCAAAGCATCGACTACAACGATGCGCTACATGTTATATGTCGGGTTCATGGGAACACTGAGTGCTACTGTTGGATGGGCTGCTGATAAGTGCTCGCTTCCTCCAATTATCACTCTTATCACCTTCTCCGCCCTCAGCCTGGTGTGCGGTTTCGTCTATTCAAAGTTCATTGTCTTTAGGGATGCGAAATGAAGATATCTCTTGTAGTTCCTGTCTTCAATGAAGAAGAAGCGATACCAATTTTTTATAAAACGGTACGTGAATTCGAAGAATTGAAGTCATATGAAGTGGAAATCGTTTTCATAAATGACGGCAGCAAAGATGCTACGGAGTCAATTATTAATGCTCTGGGTGTTTCAGACCCTCTAGTTGTTCCGCTGTCATTTACGCGCAACTTTGGTAAGGAACCAGCATTGTTTGCAGGGTTAGACCATGCAACCGGGGATGCTGTAATTCCAATTGATGTTGACCTGCAGGATCCTATAGAGGTTATCCCTCATCTTATTAAGAAATGGCGGGTCGGTGCAGATATGGTGCTTGCTAAGCGTACAGATCGTTCAACAGATGGTCGATTAAAACGTAAGACTGCCGAGTGGTTTTATAAGTTGCACAACAAAATCAGCACTCCTAAGATAGAAGAAAATGTTGGTGACTTTCGCCTGATGTCCCGTGAAGTAGTAGATAACATCAAGTTGCTTCAAGAAAGAAATCTTTTTATGAAGGGGGTACTTAGTTGGGTTGGTGGAAGAACCGATGTCGTCGAATACACTCGCGCTGAGCGTATAGCGGGTAACTCAAAGTTTAATGGATGGAAACTATGGAATCTTGCACTCGAGGGGATTACAAGTTTTTCTACATTCCCTTTGCGAGTATGGACATACATTGGCCTATTAGTTGCAGGAGTTGCTTTTATTTATGGGGCATTAATGATTCTTGACAAACTAATCTACGGAAACAATGTTCCAGGTTATCCTTCTCTACTTGTATCAATACTCTTCCTTGGGGGGGTTCAACTTATTGGAATCGGAGTGCTAGGGGAATATATAGGAAGGATTTATTTAGAGTCCAAAAAAAGACCTCGTTACATTATAAAAAAAGGTAATAACTAATGTTTTCAAAAGAAACGATAAATAAATTATTTTATTTTACATGCATAATTTCATGCTTGGTAAGCATATTCCTTACATCTAGATTTAGCTATACATGGATCACAGATCCTGATTCAGCAAATAGCCCTATAATGTGGAAAGAGTTTTTGGCACATGGGTTTAATGCTTTCAATAACTGGAAGCCAACATTTGATAACTGGTATTTTACCGTATACCCTATAAATTTTCTTTTATTTTTCATTTTTAATGAAAATGGCTTTGTGCCTTTAATGCTTTCCAGTGCGATTTTCATAATTGCAATTTGCCTATGTTCATCAAAGATCGCAGATATCTTATCTGGTAAAACTGCTGCTTTTGCAGCATTAATATCAATAACACTAATATCTCCAGATCTATATAGCAATTATTATTCGCATCCTTTTTCTCATAATTCAACAAATGCATTCGGATTTGTTGTATTAGCAATATACATAATAACCCTCTCAAGCAAGAAAATAATTCCTGCCGCTTCCATTTTTATACTATTAGTACTTTCTGGAGCTTCTGATCCTTGGATATTACCATCTTTTACACTACCTATATTGATATCTGAGGTTTACAATTCATTCATCAATAGAAAAAGTTACAAATACTTTATTTTTCTATTGCTTGCATTTTTAACATCTTATTTGAATCTAGTTCAACACCTTTTTGATCTACCGACTGGCGGGTTCAAAATAACAACATTTGAGCAGATGATATCTAATGCACAGTATGCAATAGTATTAACAGCAAAAATGATGCCATTGTGGGTAAACCCATCAGCATCTATGTCATATTTTATTGTTTTCATATGGGTGGCCGTGTTCATAGCAGCTGCTTTAGTTTGTTTTAATAGAGGTAAAGAATTACGTATCTTTTCTATTTGCTGCGTCCTTTCAGTTCTTGGAATTTACTCTTCATCTATAATTGGAGATCAATTTCCGCATCAACGTTTTTATGTAAATGTTGCTCCCGTTGTTTTCTTGTTAACCTCTGTAGCCATAAGATTTTATAAAGCTTTCTTAATACCAATTTTCATAACTATTTGTGTTTCTGTTTATGGGTATTGTAACTCACCATTAAAATATGAAGAAAATAAAAACCCAGTTTATGAATATATGACTTTCCTTTCCAACAATAATCTAAGTTATGGTTATGGTAGTTTTTGGTATTCTATGAATATGACAGTGAATTGGTTATCAAAAGACCAAATACATATAACACCTGTTTTCTTTAACCCTGAAACTGGTGTTGTGTATTTTCAGCCTGCAAGAATACAAACACTGTCTTCATGGCATACAAAGGAATTCATAAGCGGTAAACCAAACAGACAGTTTATTGCCATAACTCAGGGACAAACCGGTGGTGATACATGTCCAAACGTTCAAATATGTATTGATGGTGCTCAGAAGCAATTAGGAAAAGCCGATGAAATCCTATCATATAAGAACACAACATTCTTGGTGTACAACAAACCAATTGAAACAGATATAAAGTAATTTAATGCAAGAGAGGGATATTTCCCTCTCTTTTTTATTAATAATTCCCCTCAGAAAGGAAGCTGTAAACCCCGGGACCACCTGCAATATTACATGTCCACGCCTTTGGTTGTCCTGAAGCAGGTGCGCTATTGATAACGCGTTCGCCTATATCCCAGAAACCGGATGTAGGTACTGACGAAAGATAAAATGTTGTTTTTTCAACTTGTAACGCATTTGATGGCATTCCATATACACAAAGAGACGGTGAGTTTATGAGTACATTTCCTGAACCATAATTTCTTATGCCAACATTTATAGCTGTAGCCGTTGCGTCTATATACACACCACAACTAACATAGCGCCATTTCCCATTACCAGCTAAAGGTGCTGTAGAGTCTGTTTGTCCTGCACCATTAACTATAAACATAAGTTTTGACGCTGCTCCCTGGTCATTTACCCACGCACCAAACCATACAAATTTCCCTTTTAGTTCTGGTGATTTGTTGAGGTCTATCGTTCGTCCCCAAACTCTATCTCCTGTCGTAACTAAGAATGAATAATTACCAGCATAGATGTTTTGAGTTTTTATCAATGTTCCTGTGGTTCCAGATGTCGCGGTCCAGAGCAACATATTTCGATCAAGATAGTTAGCAGTTAACTCTCTGTTCGCAATATCTATTAAATGCGCAGTGTCAGGGTTTTGTGTCGCCGGGTCATAACTACCAACGTATCCTATGGAGTTCACTGTGTTGTTGGCAAGATATAGCCTGTCAGTAACTTTGGACGAAAGATTATTGTGGTACATTGCTAATAAATTATTCACTTTCGATACGTCTAATAACTGATTATTTTCAATCGTCAGGTTTTTCGCATAGTTCGTGAAAATAAATCCGTCTTGGTTAGGTAGCGCGCTGGCGTAGCCAATCGCGGTCTGCTGATTCCCGCGAATAGATACGGTATCATTAATTTTTGAAAGGTCAGGAATTAATGTAAAATTGTTCGCGATAAGGTGGATATCCGCACGTACTGTAATAGACTCAGGTACACTATACGGGTAACCAATCTCACCGTTGCGTTCCCAATAGTTATCATCAAGGTTAAGGCCTTTAACCCCGTAAGCCAAAAGTCCGTAGAACTTATTTTGCTCTATATTGTTGCCATTAACTCTGACGCTCATACCGCCCTCAGCGTAAGCTGGCGTAAGTAAAACTCCACCGGCTCCGTTACCATAGATACGGCTGTTGATTATATTAATATTATTGCAGAAACCACCAACATTAATACCGTTACCGGCGTTTTGAAACAACCGGCACCCAATGATGTCAATGGAGTAACCGTTAACTAATATTGCGTTGTTATTAGTATTAACCACGTCAATATTTTCTATTTTAATGTGGTTGGCTTCAGTAAGACTGATGCCGTTAGCTGCGTAGCCATTTCCGTCAAGACCAAAGTCCCTGAACTCGCAGAACGCAATTACCCCATCTTGTTGCGTGATTATCGGTGCCGCTGTACCCGTAGAGAAAATTCTGGACTGATATGCGCCAGCACCTCGTATCATGGTGACAGTATTCTTAATCGTAATACCAGGGTCAACAATGAACGCCCCCTCTGGTATAACAATCTCAGTTGGCAACGTAGCATCATCAATAGCCTTCTGAAATGCAGCTTTGTTCTGAGCACCGGTGTTTCCCTCAGCAAACCCGTAGTCTGTAAGCGTCCTCAGGTCGATAGTTAGCTTTTTTGAGAGAATGGTCGATGTGCTATCGACAAACTGTGGGTTATGCATGACTAGAGAGTCGCCAAGTGAGTGATCTTCGCTCAGGAGATTGCCCTTAAACTGATCTGGATCATACTTTAGCACATTCGGAAAATAGAACTGCTGCGCACCGTATGCATCATAAACAGCCATAGAATGGCCTTGCACAGTTACGAACTTGGCAATCTGTCCGTTATATACAGGGTAACCAGCAGCGTTAATGATGATTGGTTGCGAAACAGGAACGTGAGAGCCGTCTTCGTTTTCCACATAAACCTGAATCTGGTTTTCAGGATTTACCGGGTCCGTGTCAATTTTACCGATATAAATTTTGCCATTAGTTACGGCTTTAAAAGAACGCGCCATAGTGAAGAGTTGCGAAGGCATGCTTACCACAACATTTGCGGTGATATCTGACATTTCATTGCTCCAGACGAATGATATGATGCAACCATGATGTGATTGCATACCGAAATGGTACTATTGAGTATTTATCCAGTAGGTTACGATGCCATTCCACCCAACTGGTGAGGCATCAAGGATGTACAGCAAATACGACGAGGCGCAGTTTCACTTGAGACTTCCGCATGAACTCCACGCGAAAATTAAGCAGCGTGCGAAGATGAATAACAGGTCGCTGAACTCAGAGATAATTGCAGCGATTGAGGAATCATTGGATAAACAAAGCTCTGCATCAGTTTACATTGACGATGCAGAGCGTATGGCAGAACAACAATCTGATATGGTTAAGAAAATTGTCTTTGATACGCTCAAGAAGCTATATAAAAAAGACAGCAGATAACCATCCGTTACGGAGGATTTATGCACAGAGATATGCTGAATATTGCGTTCTACATATTTGGTTTTTGCACGTTCCTGGTGTTTGCAAAGCTATTCTGACAACGCATCAGACTTAGCCCCCTGCGTCAGGGCGTTAATGGCCTTTTGCGCCTGCTGCATGGCTTTCTCAAACGCTGTTGATCCGCGTGGGGTGTTTGCCATTCGGAGCATTGCATTTCTGAATGGCTCGCTCTCATAGGCGCGAGTAAGAAGTCCGTAGCTTACCGCTGCGCCAGTTGTCGCCGGGTTCATTGCCGTCCCATACCCGATAATGAACGGGATAGTTTGCTGCCCCGTTGGTGTTGTTACTGCCGCTTTTGCTGCCTGCTGAGTGGATTGAAGGTAGTTTTTCAATCCTTTCAGATAAGCGGCTTCCTGACCTTTAAATGTGATGCCAGTCTGGTTTTGCAGGATGTTAAGCTGTCGAAGGAACTGGTCAGGGGATCCGCCAGATTTCTCCATCGCCTTTCCAATGATGCCATTGCGCATTTGCGCCCTGCCAACACGACCAACTGAGTTATACAGAGTCTTAATTTCCGATTTGTTCTTGCTGAATAGCATGTTGTTGACAACTTCCGGCGTCAGGTCGCCTTTCATGATAACATTCTTCAGCCTGGTATTCTTTAGTTTCGCCGCTTCGTCAGCGTAGACGGCATTGGCCTGCTGATATTTACGGAGAGTATCGTTGCCAAGATTCTGACCAATGGCACCATTGATATCGTCAGTCATTGCCTTGTAAACGCGCTGAATGGCAGCATCGGAACGGTTTGGTAACACTGGTCGCTCACCCTTCACGTCCATTCTGAACTGGCTGCGCAGGTCGCTTAATTGCTTCAAATCCAGATTTACCGGACCATCAGGACCAGCATTGCGAACAAGCTCATCACGATAGGACTGAAGTTTTGAAATAGTCTCGTTATCGGCGACCTTACCAAGCTTCTGCAGATTAGATATTTCTGTATCAATCTGCTGAATTGCTCGCGCAGGCTGAATGTTTACTCCAGCCATAGCATTCTGAACCTGCTCCAGTCGATTACCGGCGGCACGACGAATTCCTGATGTTTTCGCTTTAAGGCTGTCAATAACAACCGCTGGATCATACTCACCGAATTTATCGGCAAATCTCTGCACCAACTGGCTTCTCGCTTCCTGTTGCGTTGCTCTCATTCCGCTTGTGCCAGCCAGAGGGATATTTTCTGCTGTAGTCTGCGCCATTTTTCCGACGCGGGAAGTTGGTTGTAACAGGTCTGTGGTGTGAAGAGGAACTCCTTCACGCTCTGCAAATCTGATAGCCTGCTGCGCTTCTGGCGAGATAGCGCCACGAACGCCACGATAAGCAGCACCTAATCCACGTCCGGCAGCGTTAATAGCACCGCCAGCAAGTACACCAACGCCTAAATCGGTGGCGAGTGCTTCCGCATCATCTTTCGCACTATTTGCAGCAAGTGATCCAACTGCGTTTTCTGCTAGAAGGCGAGTTGCCCCCTGAGCAATTCGACCAGCAAGTGTTGGTGCCTGTGTTGCCGCTCTCTCAACGCCAGCAGGAGTGAGGTAAGGCAATGCTTCAGCAAATACCCTTCCCTCTGTCGTTTGTGGAGTCAGCGCGCCTTGCTGAAGGCCAAAGTCCTGCTCTAATCCCTGCGTTGTTACTCGTGGTGCTGGTTGATATGTACCATCGCCAATGCCGAGTTTACCGCCAGCCCAAGCCGCCGCGCTTGTTACAGCATCAGTGAGTTCAGCAGGTATGTTCGCTACGTTGATTCCTGCCTGTAGTAAGCCGCGCCCGGTTTCAGCAAGTCCATTACCAAGGTCAGACATTATTCCGCCTTGCTGCTGAACAGGTTTCGGTGCGACAGAACTTACGGGTTGAGGTGGCTGCTGACTGGCTGCCTGCTGCTCAATCTGAGCAAATGGATTATTTGGGTCTGACTGCACGCCTGATGCCGATACTTGTTCGGATGACTGTGCTTCCAGTTGTGCAAACGGGTTGTTAGGGTCTTGCTGAGGATGTACCTTTGCAGAGGTGGCGCGCTGTTCGACTGTTGAGTCTGTCACCGGGTCACCCGCCCATTGAGCAAAGCGATCATCAACGTAACCGCGGCCTTCAGGTCCTGGCGTATATTCACCACGCTTTGCCTTCATAACGTTGCCGGGACCGTCGTGATAAGCCTGAAGAGCGTCACGCCAGTTACCAAACTGCTGGTACATCTTTGCCAGATAGCGCGCGCCAGCGTCAGCCTGATATTCGGGGTTTTGCATTTGCTCATCGGTATAACCCATATCACGCCATGTCCCAGGCATGACCTGAGTCAATCCTACAGCCCCGGCGGAGCTTACTGCGGCAGGGTTGTAAGAAGACTCCTTGGCACCCAGTGCAGTCATCAACCCTTCTGGCACACCGTAACGTGCGCCAGCCTGCTCTAACAAATCACGGTAATTAGCCATTTACTGCCCCAAAGATGGAAGATATCCGTAGCGATTAATGAAGTCGATTGACAGCTCGGGGTGCTGCTTCAGGTAATCTATAGAAGCCTGAGGCGCTTCCACTCGCTTGATACCGTTTTGCTGAACGTACTTACCAACCGCCTCATTACGCTTCTGGTTGAGCGTGTTCAGGATGACGCCAGCGTTGCGACGAAAGGACTCCTCGCTCTGCGAGTTCTGCAGCGAACCAACAGCCTGGTCGAGCTTTTTGCCCTCGGCATCAGAAAGTGCGCCCATGCCTCGCATGGCCTGAACCGCTGTCAGGTATGCTTGTGATTTAAAGGTATCAAGTCGTGCCTGAGTGTCTGCAGCCTGTGAGCCTGGAACGTTGGGGATTACTCCACGTAAGCCTGTAATGCTCTTAAGTGAAGGAGAGCTAACGATATCGTTCAGAGTGAACATGCTGGTTGTGAGGGTGTTGATGCCGTCTTTGTAGCCATCATTTAGCGCTTGCTGCTTCTGCTGCAACTGCTGGTTGTTGGCTGCTATGCGGCTCTGTATTTCCTGGCGCTTCAGGTCGTTAGTTTCTGCTGATAGCATCCGGTCAAGGCGCTTATTTTCGTTGTTAATGCGGTTTGTTTCTGCGTCCAGATTAATGCGCTGCTGACCTAAATTCGCCTGGATATCTTGTCCGCGCATTGTGATTGCCTGATTCCGAGCGGCGGTTTGCGAATCCAGATCCTGACCGCGCATGGTAACCTGGCGACCCTGCATTTTATCCTGTAGGTCAAAGTATTTTTCGGGCCCGAGACTGTTCATCCCCAGGTGATCGACAAATTCGCCGAACTGCCGCGGATTCTGTTGGTACATCTGAGCGACGTCATGAGGATTAACGCCAACACGAGCTAACTCACCGGCGTTGTTTTGCAGCCATGATTGCATTGCTTCTGGAGACGATGACGCAAGGCGTGCGCCAGCAGCTAAGGTGCCGATAGAATTACGCTGCTCTTCATCAATGAATCCCATGCCTTTACGAACGGATTCAATCTGGTCTGGATATTGAGTAGCCAACTGACGCAAAGCACCGCGATCACCAGACGCATAAGCATTAGCGTACGCCTGCTGAAATTCTTTCTGCCGCTGAGCCTGCTTTTCCTGCTGAAACACCCCCGCAATACCAGAAAGACCTTGCAAAGCTGTCAGCCCAACATTGTTAGCGCCTGAACGCTCAATATCATTGTTCTGCCTGATAAGCTGAAGCGTGTTGCCGATGTCATTTACGGTGTGCCCGG
>OGSY01000626.1_pt1 | contig 15168 bp, 10 predicted proteins | sample 1574281 | NCBI WGS metagenome assembly OGSY01 (sample SAMN03295855, study PRJEB24534) | human gut metagenome | isolation source: fecal sample 5 from infant 8 | host: Homo sapiens | place: USA: Pittsburgh, PA | collected 2014-07
GAAATAGGTGTTATCATGAATGGATACAAAAATTGTCCATTCATAGTGATTATGGGCAAAGAATTTTGTGAAATTTTCATCTATTTCCTTTTTTTATATTATTCAAAAAATGCTCTATACCATGGAAGATTTGGAGCTGATAAATTTGCATCTTTTAAGGCTGAGTTTTTAAGTTTTTCTTCATAAATTTTAGCTGATACATCTCTTCCTTTTTGAACATATAAATCTTTTATATTTTCATTTAGGTGATAAACTGCTAGTTTAAATTTAATAAGCATAGTTTCTAAAAGTGGTCTATATTGTGTGTTTGGATACTCCGATAAGAAGTTTTCAATTTCTATTATGCTGTATTGCATTAAATTTTGATTTCTATTTGGTTTTTGAAAAGAGTCATAATTTGCTTTTATTTTTAAAAACTTTGCATATTCTATTTTTTCTTTTGTTCCGTATCTTCTTATGTATTCATCTAAAAGCTCATTTGCCCTTGTGTATTTACCTTCATCTGTATTTGCTAGCGCCATAACCAAAAGTGTTGGCTCAAGAAGTGGTGATGCAACATGTTCACTTGCAAATTGATTGTAGTGCTTATCAGCCTCTTTTAAGTCATTTGCTTTTATGTCTGCCATGATATGGTTATACCAAATTTCAGGTCTTAGATTGTAAAGTCCAGATGACTTTGTGCTGCAACCCACCATAAAAATGAGCGTAAAAAAAAGAGTTAAAATTTTAACTTTCATAATTAAAATCCTTGTTTTAAATTTTTAGGTCATTTATTTTACACTTTTACTCTTTATAATCGGTTAATTTAATTAAATTTGTCTTTAAAATTTGCAAATTTATTTAAATATTCAATTTATTTAAAACAAATAGTTATAAGATAAAAAATGAAATTTAAATATTTCAGATAGATTTTTAACTATTTATGATATAATCACATTAAATTCAGTATGGCTTTTCTAAAATGTTAGAATAGTCTTAAGAGGTGGTTTTTATGAAAACAGTCAAAAAAATGGTGTTTTATAGGTCTTTTAGTGACACAGCTCATAGCCAAAAAAAATCTTTTAAAAAAGGTTTTTCGCTAATAGAGCTTGTTCTTGCTATAGTTGTAGTTGCTATAACCTTAGCCGCACTTCCAAGCATTGTAGCACAAACTCAAAAATCAAATGAGTTAGCTATAAAGCAAGAGCTTACCTATAGTGCCAAAACATTAATGGGTAGAATTATCTCAATGCCTTGGGATAGCACAGCTTTTAAGACTAAGTGCGATGAATATTATAGCAAAAGATGCGATCCTACAGATACTGAAAATTATTTAAAAAAAAGAGATAGCATAAGCATCCCTGTTTATAATGGAATAGATTTGAATGGAACTAGCAAAAAAAGACCAGGAAGTTTAGTTGCAAAAAATTTATACAGTGTTGGAAACAGGATACACGATCACACAAAAGAATACAACCCAAGCACAAGCTTTAAAATTGATTCATATGGTTTTAATCCTATAGGTCAAAACGATATAGATGATTTTGATGGGGAAGATTTTACATCTAATGCTTCTAATCCTGGTAATGAAGACTTTATTTCAGAAACTATAACATTTACTACCCAGGTTGACTATACGAGAGATCTTACAGATAAAAAAACAACAACAACAAATAAAACACATCCAGAAAATATAAAAAGAATAATAGTAAATGTTAACGATGGTGAAGGGTATGAAACTAATATGTATTTTTATGCTCCAAATATCGGCGTTAGTAGACCAGCATATATGGATTATAGATAGGGGTAGAAAATCATGAAAAAAGCTTTTACTTTAATAGAACTTATAATGGTTATTGTCATACTTGCTATTTTATCTTTGATAGGAACTGATATTTATACTAATGTTTATAAAAATTATCTTAGTTCAAAGCTAGTTGATGAGACAGAAAACAAAACTCAACTTGCACTTGATCAAATAGCTGCAAGGCTTGGTGATAGAGTTAAACAAGCAACAATTGGAAAAAAAAGTACAAATACCAATGATATAGCATTAGTTTATAGCGACTCGCTTATGCAAGATCACGATATTTTAGAGTGGATAGGACAAAGTACTCAAAGTAGAAATTTAGCAGCTTCAGACATAGATAATAGTATAGGTTGGACTGGTTTTTTAGATCTTGGTGAATATCAAGATGGAAAAGGGATATTAATAGGTGGTAATTTGCCAAATACAATAAGTATTATAGACGCTATATCAACAGGTAAGTCCCGAAATTTAGCTATGATATTTCAAGGTATTAGTGACGGGATAAATGCGGATGGTTATGGTTTTAAAGGTGAAAATCCAGATAAAGTTATGATTTTTAGTATGCCAGTAGCTGGTCCAGCAGCTACTGTTGAAAGATATGGAAATCCAGCTCTTAGAAATAGAAAAATTTCAGATAGCTACCAAATAGCCCACTCAGCTTATGCAATAGTTCCAGTAACAACAGGAGATAAGACTGATTTATATCTATATTATGATTATAGACCTTGGAATGGTCAAAACTATAAAGATGATGGTAAAAAAAGTCTTTTAGTTGAAAATGTTACACTATTTAGATTTAGAGGTTTTAGTGCTGGTGGGATAGATTTAAAGCTTTGTGTAAATGCTAGATCAGAAGATCATGGCGTAACTGATAATAGATTTGTAGTATGTAAATCAAAGGTGGTGTTCTAATGAAAAGAGGTTTTAGTTTAATAATGGCGATATTTTTCGTTATGCTTATAGCAACACTTGGTATGATGTCTTTATCTCTTTCGTCAAAGATAACAAAACAATCAGCCGATATTTATCTAAAAGAACAAGCTGAGCTTTATGCTATAAGCGCTACAAGTTTGGCAGTTTTGGAGATGCAAGCAACTGATTATAGTACCGGTTGTTTCGAAGGGAATACTTATGATTTTGGTGATGGGTTTATAGCAAATGTATCTTTATTTTATCTTGATCATAATATGCCTAGATGCCTACCTAAACCAGGAGATATAGATTCAAATATAAAATCTCGTAATTCCATAAATAAAAACTATATGGATCTTGAAGATTCAAATGGCGTTGTAAATCCAGGCTATTATAATGTCGCTTTAATAGATGTAATAGTTACAAATGATCAAGGTATTGAGCCTATAAGATTTCATAAAAGAACAGTTCAAAGACCATAGAGTTTTAAATTGATAAATTTAAAACTTATCAAAAGAATTTTAAGGAGAAAAAATGAACACAAGTATCGTAGGAAAACAGTTCGAACTAACCGAACCTATAAAAGAGTATTTAGAAAAAGCGTTTGAAAATTTAGAAAAGTATAATTTAAACATAGTTTCAACAAGATGTGTTATCTCAGCTGATGAAAAGCAAGGAAGAAAAGGCTTTGTTGTAAATTTATCAATAAATTTACCAAAAAAAGAGACTATTGTAATATCTCAAAAAGATAAAGATCTTTACGCTGCTATAGATAGTATCATAGATAGAGCTTCTAAGGTTTTAAGAAGACAACATGATAAGTGGAAAACTCATAAAAACAAAGATGAGTTAAAAGAGATAGTTCTTGATAAAAGCCATGATATAGATCTTGGTGAGCATATAGATGAGATAGTTGAAGCTGAGCTTGAAACTCACAAACCACTAGAAATTGACGAAGCACTTTTTACTTTAAAAAACAGTAACGATCAGTTTTTAGTATTTAATGATATGAATGCTAAAATGAGAGTTTTATATAAAAGAAAAGATGGAAAATTTGGACTATTTTAGTTATTTTAAGGCTGAGTAAATTTCAGCCTTTTAAATTTATAAAAGCTTTAAATTTAAGGTTTTTATAAATTTAAGCCTTTTAAAGGAGAAAGTTATGAAAACAAATGTGTTTTTTAAGTTTATTGTAGTGGTTTTTACTTTTTTAAGTTTAGCCATTGCACAAGGGGTTAATGAGTATGGAATGCTTCCATGCCCAAATGGTGAGAGTGCTTGTCCTCCAAGCAGTGATGGCTCTGTTCGAGGTAAGCTTGAAAAGCTTTCTAGGACTGTTACTGGTAACCAAGATGTATTTTACCAAACAAATATGCAGCAAATCGATAAACGTGCATATTCTGGTTTTAGAAAAACACCATCTTATACAGATCTTGTTTTTGGTGATTATACTGTAGCTGGAAATAGTGTTTTAAATTTTGAGTATATAGGAGGCTGGTCTATGGACCACTATCCATCAAAATATGAAAAGCAAGGTGATGGAAATATTTTTAAGATAAATAGTTCAAAATCTACTTTATTTTTACCAACTAGTATAAAACCTGAGCATATCAAATACGCAAGAGTTACTTGGACTGGAAGTATTCACCATAACAAGGCTTTTCAAGATACTGGCGGAACTAAAAATGTATTTGGTTTTATGTGTACAAGCGACAAAGAAATAACTATATTAAAAGAGCATAAGAAGCCTTTAAAGCCAGAGTGGCTTGTTAATTTTTGTAACGAAAAAACTAAAGGTGAAAATGTTGATTGTGGTGCTATACCATCTATGATAGTAAATGGTGTTTATAAGCCAGAGTTTAAAAATCAAGGTTATACTAGTAAAGAAGATAATGCTTGGCATTCTTATGAACCTTTTACTAAATTTGATTTTAATAAATACAGCGATCCAGGAAATTATGTGGAGTATGTAGAATTTGGTCAAACTTCACAGCAAAAAAAGCCAAAACCTTTCTTTACTTGTGCTAAGCCTGATGTTATGCCTATTGCTAAAAAGTCAGATCTTAAAATTATAGATATAATAAATTCATGTAAAAATACACTAAAAGATAGTAATAAATATGATTGTGATAATGTTTTAGGTGGTGATTTAAAATACTATGTGCCAGTAACCTACAAGCAAACTAGTAACGACATAGTTATGGATGTTGCAAATAAAAAGACAATAAAGCTTAAACCAGAAGATGTAGAAAGTAGAAAAATAGATCTTGTAGCTGAGTGTAAAAAAACATTTTCTAATGATGCAAGATGTGATAAATTTAAAAATATCAATTACTATAAACCTTATTCAGAAAATGAACTTCAAATAGTAACTGATGAAGTTTTAAAAATAGATATAAAAGTAAAAAGTTCAGATGAAATTGATTCTACGACAAAAACTTTTTGGGAAGTTCGCAAAGAGACATACACACTTGATTTGGTAAGAGAGGATTGTAAAAAAACTAAAAGCAATCAAAACAAACCATATGAACCAAGTGCATGTGATGACATAACAAAAGAACATGCAAAAAACCTTATAGGCAAGCCAAGATTAGCTGGTGGTAATAGTCCTTATTATAAAACAATGTCTCCTTTATTCGGCGGATTTGAATGCAGTGGTTATAATAGAGGAAAATGCGAATTTGCTTGTGAGAATAATGCAAAAGGTAGTGACAATTTAAAGTGTCCAACAACAAAAAAAGTCTATAGATTTGCTGGTATGGAGTATTCAAAAAATACTGCAAAGGGTGATTATTGCTCTGTATATCCAGAAAAATGTGTGGAAGTTGAATCTGCCGATATTAGCTTTAGAGGATCAGTAGGCATAGATGATTTTTGTAAAGCAAATCCAAATGAGTGTAGTAAAAATGTGCCAGTTTGTAAAAAGTTAGAATTTAGCACAGATAGTTCATCATACTGTAAAAACAATCCTGATAAATGTACAACAGCAAAAATGTGTACTGGCTACACTTGGATAGTTGGAGAAAAAAAGGACCCATCTAGAGCTGTTGAAAACGAAAATAAAATTGCTGAAATGACTAGAAGACATTTAAAAAGCTACGATGAGATGACTATTCAATTTGGAAAAAGTTATCAAAATGTAAAAGCTCTTGATGATGATATTTATTATACGTTTTCTGCAAATACTACCTCTGGTGATAAAGCTGGTGGTGTTTGGTTTATATACTCTGCAAATGCTGATGTGACTGAATTTGTTAAAAATGCTTTAAGCAAATACGACAAAGGAAACAATACAAGCAGTATTATAGGAATTCCAATTGTTGGTGGTGATGTAAAAACATCAGATGGATATGTTGTAAACTTTTGGGATTATGGATGGAGACCATACAAATCAGTTTTTTGGGACTTAGGTGGTGTATTTGGTACAGGAGTTGTTAGAACAAGTTTTGGTTCTTGGATATTAACAGTTGTCTATAGTGATGAAGATTCTTATAGGGCAACATCTACTAAAAAAGAAGATAGAATCAAAAGTCCTTTTAAGCCTAAAAATGTTACTATATATAATGGTTTTGCGGGATTAGTTGATGATACTAGTAAGCCTAGTCCAAACGGTGTTAGATTAAATTTTGATTTAACTAATTTCTATACTCCATTAGAAAATAATTATGATGCTAAAGCGACAGTTTATGCATCTGCAAATGCCAATTATGGAAATGAAGGCGATAGCTTTAAGATATCAAACAAGGGGGATAATAACGATCTTGTTGGTATAATAAACAAAATTACCAACAATGAAAGTTTCTCAGGTGGTATATCTATAGTAAAACCTAATCAAACTGAAGTAAGTGTTATTGATTATGAGAAAAGAAGAGCTATTTCCATAAACTCATATATATTAAATACCAGAGATAAGCAGCTGTATATGAAAGGCGAACAAGATAGTATTCATTTGCAATATGGTGTTCAAGCTGTTGTTGGAACAAGTGAGCAAACTTTCCCAAGTATGTTTGCCTTTTCAACAGACCTTTATGTGCCAGATGTTTGTTACTATAACACAATTTATAATGCAGCTGGAAAAAGCTCAAGAGGTAAGGGTTTTGTCGTAAGAGAGGGTGAGACAGTAAAAAATCAAGTTTATTTTGCTATAGCTAAAGATTCAGAAAATGAAGAAGCACATGGTTTGAAAGTAAAAGCTAAGTTGTCTGATAACATACAATACGTAAATAATACTATGAGGATAGATAACTCACTTAGTGAAAAAGGTGCTAATGACTTTATCGACTCAAAGCTAAAATATATGAAAGATAATGAAAAAGGGCTTTATAATGATGATAAATTTACAAATTCAATCCCTGAGTTTAAAGATAAGCAATTTAATAAATACGATGGCAAATACTTATCATTTTTCATAGGAAAAGGCGCTGGAGATATAAATGGTAATACAATCTCAGGAGGATCTTTATATAAAAATAAACAAGATAAGGTTTATGTAGAGTATAAAACTAAAGTTGGAGGATACTATGAAGAGCCTACTTTTAACTATGATGTTTCAATAAAAGGTCATGAGTTAGACTATAATTTTCCTATGTATAAATGTCCAACTCCTAATGGAAAAGAGTGGGAGAATATAGTTGAAGTAGTTCCTCTTGATGGTGTAAAGGTAGTAAATGAAGACTTTAAGAAAAAAGGTGATTATGATGGACTTTACACTCAAATTGCAAATAAACCTTTTAATCTTAAGCTAAATTACGATGTAAACATCACTGGTAAAACTGGCGATGACCTTGATAGGCTTCTTAGCAATAAAGAAATTTGTAAGCTTTTAGGTTATGGAAATAAGTGTGAGAGTGAAAGCTTTATAAAAGAAAAAGTTGATGAATTTAATAAAAAAAGAAAAGAATTACAAGATGAGATTGATAGGCTAAATAAAGAAATTTTAGATGCACAAAAAGATATAACCAAAAAAGAAAATGAAATTATCATCGCTAAAAATGAGCTTGCTAAAGCTGAAGCTAAACTTTTAGAAGCTGAGCAAAAAGTAAAAGAAGCTCAAGAAGCCTACGATGAAGCTGAACCTGGATTAGCAAAAAATAATGCTAAAACTGTTCTTGATGCTGCTGAAAGTGATAGAAATAAAGCTAAAGAAGCTAGAGAAACTGCTAATACAAAAGTAACAAATTTAGAAGGTGAATTAACTAAATTAAAAAGCGACCTTGAAAAAGCACAAACAAATAAAGGCAAAAACGAATCAGACCTTGGTAAAACAGAAAGCCCAATAGGTGATGAAATGACTAGAAGGGTTGGAAAACTTGATGGTAAATTTGAAACCACCTTGACTACAGCAGATGACCTAGGCAATGATAGAAGTAATTGTAAAAAAGTAAGAGATGATAGTAGCCTTCACTTTAACCACTATCAAGACTTTTATATAAAAGAAAAAACTCACGCTGATGAAGTTTCAGGGATAGAAACTATAATGTATATAAATGATGAAAAAGCTAGTTGTGCAAATAAAAAAGCAGGATGCTTTAATCCAGCCAAAACAAATAAAGCTTTTTCATCTTATGAATATTTTACAAATACAGACGAGAGCGATAAAATCATCGATATGAAAAATGTAGTCATAGGTTATGCAAGACCTGATTATACATTTATAGTTAGTTACTTCCCATCAGGTGCTGAGATGCTTACATCTTGCCACCAAGAGTGCATTAGTAGATATCACGATGAACCAGGTACTTCAAAAGATACAAAAATCGAAGCTTGCAAAAAAGAATGCTCTAAAAAATACCAACCAGGTAAGATAGACGAAAAGTATTTAAACGAATATAGGGTTGATGTTTGTGCAGGTGATACATTTGCAGTTCGTCCAGCATATTTTGCCTATAATGAAAGTGAAATAAAAGACATTTATACAGCAGGGGATTCAAAAGCACTTAATGAAAGCTTTGAAAAGAAAGTTTATCCAGCAGATGAAAATGGAAACTATGTATTAGGATATGATAGCATTTTGCAACCAAATGATGGCAATGTAACAGCTGAAGATAAATCAACTATTTTTGCTACTGTAGTTCCAGATAGTTGTAATCTTGATGAGGTTAAAAATATAGTAAGAGATAATGACTATAAAACTATAAAATATGAAGATAGTAATCTTACAGGAAGTATTCTTTGGAGTAATAATAAAAATGCTTCAAATAACTTAAAGGTTGATTTTAGCATTCATAAAGATAATAAAGATAAAAATGTAACCGAAAGACTAGAGTATAATAAACTATCTAAAGAAAATACCTTGGATAGCTTTAAAACTTCAGCAGATGGTAAAAAGCAATACGCAGATGTTAGTTTAGGTAGTATAGGAAAGCTTAATTATTATAATATTGGCTATGCAAAATTAAGACTCACTGACTCACAATGGACAAAATTTGAAAAACCATATGTTGATACAAAAGCAAAAAGCTATAACTATGAACTAAATAATGAAAATCAGCGCTATGGAGAATATATTGGCTTTAAAGAAAGAGATAAAGATAAATTAAGTGGTATTATAGGTGGTTATGCAGCGATAAAAAACGGCATAATTGATCAAGATATCATTTTAAAATTCAAACATGGTAAAGTAATAGTTTCAGTTTTAGGTATAAAAGATGCTATAAAAAAACAAGATCCATTTAAGCCAGCTGACTTTTATACTTACACATTCTTTAACTCAGAACCAAAAGAGATGGGTGCAAGCTTAGATATGAATGTTACAGCTTCTTTAACAGATGCAGATATTTGCGTACAAAAAGAATGTAATGCAAAAGAAAACACAGGAGCTTATAAAAAAATAGAAATTTACCCAACTCTTTATCATGGTGGTTGTTATGCAAGAGATGTGCAGTTTGGACTTGATTTTGCGTTTGATTGTAATCAAACTGCTAGCGATAAAAGATGCGAGTCAATACTTAAATCTGGCAGTAAAGATGATTGCAAAGACAAGATTTTCAATTCAAATTGTTATAAACCCATAGAAGGGCAATCTACATATGGAAAATTAAAAGATGGACTTGTTTATTATAATAAAAAAGATGATAACAAAACAACTATTAGCAATGACGTAAAAGCACAAGAAGAAGATGAAGATGGCAACAAAAAAACAGTTGATAAACCAGGAGAAATAGAAATATTAGTTCAAGAAGATGGATTTAACAATGCCAGCTATTTAATACCATTGAATTTTAACTTTATTAGATTTCCAGGTTCTAATAATGCCCTTGATCCAAAGCTTGTTTATGCAGATGACTTCATAAGAAGTAAAAATGTTCCTTTTGAAGAAAAAGATTTGCCTACTGATAAAGAGATCAAAAATGGAGATGTTTTAACAAACGGTATAAAAGCACATATTGTTTCATTCAAGAAATTTAATAATGAAATTTTAGAGCTTATTGGGGATAAAATTGTAAGGCGAGATGGAAATTCACAAAAGGATCACAATGGAGAGTTTTTATCTCTTAATGATAAATATTTGCCTATAGACATTTCATCAAAGGCTACTTTTTATTATGGTTATATAAATGCCGAAGAAAGGGAATATAAGCTTGATTTAAATGAAGATGCAAAAGAAGTCAAAGTTTATTCAATGTTTTATTATAGTGGTGAAAAAGACGAAGGCAATAAAAAAGATAAACTTACAGATTTTGCTAGAGATAATCTACCTATTTTGTATTTAGAAGACAATGTCTCCATAAAACAACAAGTTAATGAGACAGAAAAAAAAGGTTTTTATAGTAATAAATTTGAATACTATGACACTTTAGATGATATTAAATCTGATAAATTTGTTAGTGGATATACAAATCCAAAAGTCAAAGGAATTAATGTTAGGTCTGCTATGGAAGACACAAAAAGCATGTATGAAAGACTATCATTAGGCGTAGCCGCAGACAGTGATGAAACAGTTAGAGTAAATGTTAAGCCTTGGTTTGTATTTAGTGATACAGATCATAGATATAGCGATAAATATAATACTTTTGTAATAAAAAAAGAAAGTGAAAATATAGATACAATGGGTAAAGACGGAAACTGGGGTGGAACTGGTAAAGTAAAAGATGGTGATATTGTAGGTAGATATCTTGATAATCAAGGCGATGCTTCAAAAGGAAGACTTAAAAATCGTGATAGGCTAGAAAATGCCATTAATTGGTAGTTTTATTTTAGATAGATGACAAAAAGTCATCTATCTTTTTATTTTAAAAGTTATCTTAATTTTATTTATAAAATTTATTAGAAAACATTTCTTTTTTAATTTTTGTTTATTTTTGTAACATTTGTTATTAATTTTATTTTAAATGCAGTAAATAAATTTGTATTTAAGCATATTTTAAAATTATAAGTGATAAGTTAATGCTAATTAAATATCAATTTAGTTTAATTCTGCAAATGGAGAGCTATCATGAGAGCTATCGCTGAATGGGAAGCCCAAGAGGCTATATTTTTATCACTTCCGCATTATAATACTGATTGGAATGAATACTTGCTTGATATAATGAAAAGCTATGTAAACTTTGTAAAAGTTTTAAGTAGATATCAAAAGGTATGTCTTATATCTCCAAGCAAAGAAGATTTTGAATATTTTTTTAAAGATATTCCAAATTTAAGTTTTTATAAGATAGACACAAATGACACTTGGATAAGGGATTACGGCGCAATAGATGTTGAAAGTGCTGGAAGGATAATAAGTTATAATTTTGAGTTTAATGCTTGGGGTGGAAAATTTCAAAGCAGTAAAGATAATAGTGCTAATTCAGAGCTTTATAAATATTTTAAAGGTGAGCTTAAAAACATAGATCTTATTTTAGAAGGTGGAAGTATTGATTTTAACGGCTATGGAACAATGCTAACAACCACAACCTGTCTTTTAAATGATAATAGAAATAACCTTTCTAAAACTGAACTTGAAGATAAATTTAGATCTCTTTTTGGCATTCATAGAATTATTTGGCTTGAAAATGGCTTTATAAAAGGTGATGATACAGATAGTCATGTTGATACTTTGGCTAGATTTATTACTCGCGATACGATAGCATATTCTATTTGCGAGGATAAAAATGATGAGCAGTATGAGTCATTAAAGCTTATGGAAGATGAGCTAAAAAAAACAGGTTTTAAGCTTTTACCGTTACCACTTCCAAAACCTATTTTTTATGATGGAATTAGGCTTCCTGCAACTTATGCAAATTTCATCTTTGTAAATGATGCTTTAATAGTGCCAACTTACGCAGATAAAAATGATGAGATAGTTTTAAGCTCACTTAAAAAAGCTTTGCCAAATTTAGAGATTATAGGCGTTGATGCAAGAGTTTTTATAAGGCAAAATGGCTCACTTCACTGTGCTAGTCAAAATAGGTTTTTAGGAAATAGATAAAATTTAGTTTTTAAATTTATTTTAATTTTTAAAAAGGATTAAAAAAATGAGAAAGAGTTTTTTAAAAGTTAGCTTTTTATTATTTTTATTAGTTTCGCCGATATTTGCACTATATGGTGTTTTATCAGGCGAGAGAACAGATGGATTAAATAAAACTTGTTTTTATAACACACCAGAGGGAAAAAGGTCAATAACAATTGGAGCAAGTGAAATCTGCCCAGTTGAGTATGATTTTTAAAATTTATTATTTCTTAATAATAAAGCCGAATTTAAAGTTTGATAAATTCGGCTTTAAGTTTATATTTTAAGTTTATAAAATTTAGCTCTAAATTTTAACTAAAAATTTTAAACATTAAATCTAAAGTGCATTACATCGCCATCTTGAACGATATAGTCTTTCCCTTCAAGTCGCATTTTACCGGCTTCCTTAGCTCCATTTTCGCCACCACACTCTATAAAATCATCATAGCTTATAACTTCAGCTCTTATAAAGCCTTTTTCAAAGTCATTGTGTATCACACTTGCAGCTTTTGGAGCTTTCCAACCATTTGTGATCGTCCAGGCTCTAACTTCCACAACTCCTGCTGTGAAATAACTTATTAAGTTAAGTTTTGCAAAAGAACGCCTTATTATCGCATCAAGTCCGCTTTCTTCTGCTCCAAGACTTTCTAGCATCTCTTTTGCTTCTAAATCATCAAGTCCAATTAACTCTTCTTCTATTTTTGAACATAGTTTCATAACTTCTGAGTTGTTTTTTTGTGCATATTCTTTTAGTGTTTTAACATACTCATTATCATTTTGGATTGCATCTTCATCTACATTTGCTGCGTATATTACATCTTTTGCTGATAAAAGCCTAAGCTCTTTATTAAGTTCCATAAAAGCTTCACTTTCAAAATCATCAAAGCTTCTTGCAGTTTTTCCCTCATTTAAATGCTCAAGTAGCAAATTCGCCATATCAAAAAGCTCTTTTGCTCCTTTTTTCCCAGCTTTTACCTCTTTACCTAATCTTTCGATTTTTTTATTTAATTGTTCTATATCGGCTAAGATAAGCTCCATTTCTATAATTTGTATATCACGAACTGGATCAATGCTACCTTCAACATGTGTAATATTTTCATCATCAAAGCATCTTACAATATGTAAAATAAGCTCAGTTTCTCTAATATTAGCTAGAAATTTATTTCCAAGCCCTTCGCCTTTGCTAGCTCCTTTTACAAGTCCTGCGATATCTACAAACTCTATTGTTGAGTGTTGAATTTTATTAGGTTTTACTATCTTAGCAAGTGCATCAAGCCTTGCATCTGGCACTGGAACGATTGCTTTATTTGGCTCTATTGTGCAAAACGGATAGTTTTGAGCTGCTGCATTTTGTGCTTTTGTTAAGGCGTTAAAAGTTGTTGATTTGCCAACATTCGGAAGTCCTACGATACCAACTGATAAACTCATTTAGCTTCCTTTGCAAGTTCTAATAAATAGTATAAATTTGCTCTTACACCTGCTCCTGTTGCACCAAAAGAGTTATATCCCCAAGCTTTTTCCAAATAAGCTGGTCCTGCAATATCAAGATGAATCCATTTATCTTTAAATTCTTCTTTTATAAATGTATCAAGGAAAAGTCCTGCTGTTGTAGTTCCACCGTATCTACTGCTTGAGGTATTGCTAACATCAGCAATATTGCTTTTAATGAGCTCTCTTAAATAATCATTAAATTCTAAAATTGTCATTAGCTCACCGCTATCTTTTGTAATTTCCTTATACTCTTTTTTAAACTCTTCATTATTTCCTAAAAGTCCTGTTGTAAACTCCCCAAGTCCTACAACGCAAGCCCCTGTTAAAGTTGCCATATCAATTAAAATATCTGGTTTAAAATCTTGTGCGTAGCTAAGACAATCAGCCAAAACTAGTCTTCCCTCAGCATCAGTATTTCTTACTTCAATAGTTTTTTTACTTCTTGAGATAAGTACATCATCGGGTTTATATGAGTTTCCTCCTATCATATTCTCAGTTGCACCAATTATTGCGTGAATTTCAAAAGGAAGTTCAAGTTCAGCAGCTCCTTTTATAATACCCATAGCAGCTAACGCTCCACTTTTATCACTTTTCATTGTAAGCATATAATCACTCGGTTTTAAACTAAGTCCACCACTATCATAAGTTAAGCCTTTTCCTACAAAAATAACTCTTTTTAGAGATTTAACTTTTGGAGTATATGTTAGATGAATTAGCCTAGGTTCGTTCGCGCTTGATCTATTAACGGCTAAAAATGCGTTCATATTTTGCTCTTTTAAAAATGATTTATCATAAACCTTGCAATCAACTCTATCATATCTTGCTGAAAGAATTTGTGCTTCATCAGCCATTTTTACAGGTGTGTAAATTTCAGGTATTTCATTTACACCATTTTTTGCGTAATTTGTAGCTCTTGCTATGATATCACCATTTTTAAGTCCTAAATTTGCTTTTGTTTCATCTACTTCTTTATCTGCAAATTCTTCTGATGAGATATAAATTTGATTTAATAAATACTTAGTTTTTTCACTTTTATATTTTGTAAACTCATAACTTCCTAAGATAAAGCCCTCAGCCATAGCTTGAAAAGTTTTTTTAGTGCATTTACAAAGATATGAGTTAAGTTTTACACTTTTTATATTATAAGTTTTTAAAGAGTTATAAATTTGACTCATGCAAACGCGAATTTTGTCATAATCAAGCTCTTTAATGCCAACATAAATTCTTTTTTTCTCAGGCAAAACTAAAACTTTATCCCCTTTATAGTTAAAAAATTCAAATTCATCTTTGTCTTTTACAAATTTGTGATTTAAATCTTTATTAACAACTAAAATTGCCTCAAAATCAGCTGAAATTTCAGCTAAAGGTTTGTTTAAAAACTCTATTTTCATTTTCATCCTTTCATTTGTTTTTTATTTTTATTTATTTTTTCTTTTTTAAAAAGCCTTTTTCCATTTGCTTAAATCCATAAAATAGCAACCCAAAAAATAACACTATCACAGGTAGTGCTATATACCAATGCTTTTCTATGAAATTTACAAAATGCCAA
>OGSY01000650.1_pt1 | contig 14436 bp, 11 predicted proteins | sample 1574281 | NCBI WGS metagenome assembly OGSY01 (sample SAMN03295855, study PRJEB24534) | human gut metagenome | isolation source: fecal sample 5 from infant 8 | host: Homo sapiens | place: USA: Pittsburgh, PA | collected 2014-07
GGTTTGGAGTGATTACGATGTCAGACAAATATCAATTAATCAGTATGAGGATACCTAAAGATTTGTATCTCAAGTACAAGCAAATACTGAAAAGTGAAGGAAAAATTGTCACTTACGAGTATAGAAACTTTGTCAGAAAATACGTTGAAAATTTTGAAAAAAATAAGTATTCAGAGCAAAAAGAAGTGATTATTTCAAGGGATAAAGAGCAGCAATATCAAAAAGACAATACTGGTGTAATCTATCGAGAAAAAGAAGAAGATTAATTTTTCGTGTAGAAATCATTTTTATAAAAAACAATATAATATTTGAAAGTATTTTGAGAAATAAAAAAATATTGGAATGCTTTAAACTGAAAATAGCGTATTTAATGATTAGAAGGAGTGACAGTCATGAAAGTAACATTTGCAGACCAGCAACATAGGGATTTTTTCTTTGAAAAAATCCAACAGGCAAGACAAGATGATGTTTACCACCAAAGTTTGCTTTATCTTTTGGCACTTAGCGAAACGACTAGGACTAATTTCAAGCGTATTTATAATCTTGAAACTGGGCTAATCAATCCAAACTGCGTGTATGAAGCTTGGAATACTAGCTCAACATTAAGATTAATTAGCTTGGCATTTAATTTATATACAAATGGAACGCCAGTACCAGAAGATATTGCTGAAAATGATGCTGAAGAGTTAGCTTTTATTAAACGCAACTATAGCCCAGTTGATATTTTTTCAGATTATGAATATTTTCCGTACTTTGTTCAAGCGTTAAAAATTCGCTTTGGACAGCAGGAAGAAGGATAGGAAATGATTGACGAAGCTGAAGCATGGGAAGAGCAAATGCTCAAAGACGAAAAAATATATAAGGAAGTATACAAGAGAAATTTTGAAGGCAAAGATTTGTATTGTACCTGTAGTAGAGAATATTTAATTTTAAAAATAGACCAAATGAATGCAGCTTTATTTAATATTTTGGAAGAATTGAACAGACCGGATTATGGGCAAGATGTACGACTAAATGTTGTTTATCGAGAAGCTTATGACGCAATGTACAATGATCCAGTACCTAAAATTCAGCGAGCGCATGAGCAAGCATTATTAAAAATTTTTGATAATACAGAACGTTAATAACGAAAGCGTTAGAGAATTTGAAATGATTTTGAATGATGGCTAGTTCAAGAAGGAAATAAAATTATCAAGTAATTTTATTTTTATTAAAGAATTTACCTCAAATTTCCTAAAGTTGACCGATAAATTATCTCCCTATGCAACTTTTTTGTTCAACGCATTCATCAGTGTGTGTTGTTTGCTAGGCGAGTACCATAGCATATCCAGTCGAAAAAACAAGAGTAAAATGCACTACGCTGCGCTTGCTCTTGTTTTTTCTTTGTGTCTATGCTCTGTTGCACTCACAGCAAACACGAAACACACACTGAACAGAATGGATCACAAAAAAGAAAGGAGCATAGTTTGAAGATAATTTATAACTTTAGGAAATTTGAGGTTACAGCACCACTTCCTCACTCCTAAACGAATGGTTTTTGTGATTGCTAAATCAAAGAAAGAGGGTTTTAAACATGGAAAAAGAAATCGTATTACAAGAAATTACAGCAGTATATCAAGATAAGAAAGAACAAGTTCAAAACCATCAAAAAAAGACACCTTTTCAGGTGCTTTTTTTATTTTATAAACTCATTCCCTGATCTCGACTTCGTTCTTTTTTTACCTCTCGGTTATGAGTTAGTTCAAATTCGTTCTTTTTAGGTTCTAAATCGTGTTTTTCTTGGAATTGTGCTGTTTTATCCTTTACCTTGTCTACAAACCCCTTAAAAACGTTTTTAAAGGCTTTTAAGCCGTCTGTACGTTCCTTAAGGAATTCCTTAGTGCTTTCATAGATTAAACTCACATCACGCTTTAAATCGCTTATTTTAGACTTTAAAGACTTGTTTTCTTCAAGCAACTCATTATAATCATTTACATTTTCATTAAATCGCTCTACAAGACCACTATATTTTTCTTTAACTTGCCCATGTTCTTTACTTAATTTTTTATATTCTCTCGCCATATCAGTACTCATGAGATTTCTAACATGCTGTTTTAACCTATCGTTATCTCTCGCAGCAGTCACTAAGTTTTTATAATCACGCTCCGATATAACAACATTTTTGGTTGGTTTCTTTTCTGTTTTCATTATTTCTTTTCCCAAACCAAACATGGACTTTTCACCCGTTGGCACTTCAACACTTTTCATGTGTCGTTTCGCTGGTACTTCTAAATCTGATTTAACTTTATCGCTATAAGCAGTCCATTCATCTTTTTTAACTGCTAAATTTTTTTCTAGAAAATCAATCTCTTTTTCCAAAGTTTGTTTTTTAAATTTAGCTGTCTCAATATGTTTACGGTCAGAGCCACGTTCACCACGCTTCAACTCAAAACCCTGTTTTTTCATATGCTCGGGGAATTTATCTTGTAGCCATAACAGTTCTTGACGATTAAACACATTTTTTCCTTGCAGTTTTCCATCACGCATAGGCACAACACCTAAATGCATGTGAGGGGTTTGCTCATCATTATGAACTGTTGCATAAGCAATATTTTGCTTGCCATATCGTTCGGAAAATAATTTATAACTTTCCTCAAAAAATCGTTTTTGTTCTCCTGGATCCAGTTGCTCAAAAAAATCTCGGTCAGATGTTACTAGCAACTCATTTACAAGAACAGCATCTTTCCTCGTTTTTCTTGTACCTGTTTTTTGTGATTCAATAATTTCTTTGACACGTTCGTTGTAATCAATATTTTTATCATTTTTCAAATCATAATTTTCACGTGTTCGCTCATGGTCAATATCATCATTCGTTCTACTTTTTCGCTCTCTTTGATTATGAAATTGCATGCCTTTTAGTCCAGCTGATTTCACTTTTTGCATTCTACAAACTGCATAACTCATATGTAAATCGCTCCTTTTTAGGTGGCACAAATGTGAGGCATTTTCGCTCTTTCCGGCAACCACTTCCAAGTAAAGTATAACACACTATACTTTATATTCATAAAGTGTGTGCTCTGCGAGGCTGTCGGCAGTGCCGACCAAAACCATAAAACCTTTAAGACCTTTCTTTTTTTTACGAGAAAAAAGAAACAAAAAAACCTGCCCTCTGCCACCTCAGCAAAGGGGGGTTTTGCTCTCGTGCTCGTTTAAAAATCAGCAAGGGACAGGTAGTATTTTTTGAGAAGATCACTCAAAAAATCTCCACCTTTAAACCCTTGCCAATTTTTATTTTGTCCGTTTTGTCTAGCTTACCGAAAGCCAGACTCAGCAAGAATAAAATTTTTATTGTCTTTCGGTTTTCTAGTGTAACGGACAAAACCACTCAAAATAAAAAAGATACAAGAGAGGTCTCTCGTATCTTTTATTCAGCAATCGCGCCCTTTAATGGAACAAAAAGATTTGAATTCCTGTTATAAAAAAAGGATCAATTTTGAACTCTCTCCCAAAGTTGATCCCTTAACGATTTAGAAATCCCTTTGAGAATGTTTATATACATTCAAGGTAACCAGCCAACTAATGACAATGATTCCTGAAAAAAGTAATAACAAATTACTATACAGATAAGTTGACTGATCAACTTCCATAGGTAACAACCTTTGATCAAGTAAGGGTATGGATAATAAACCACCTACAATTGCAATACCTGTTCCCTCTGATAAAAAGCTGGTAAAGTTAAGCAAACTCATTCCAGCACCAGCTTCCTGCTGTTTCAAGCTACTTGAAACAATTGTTGATATAACTGTTTTGGTGAACGAAAGCCCACCTAAAACAAATACGATTATAATTGTCATGAACCATGATGTTGTTTCTAAAAGAAAGGAAGCAGTTAAAAAGCTAACAGAAAGAAATGTAACTCCGATGTTTAACACGTATAAAGGACCTCTTCTATCAACAAGTATCCCACCAATGTAGCCGAAAATAATGACACTCATTGTTCCAGGGAAAATAATTACACTTCCGATTTCGGCAGTACTTAGCTGGTGAACATCTTTCATCATATAAGGAACCATAGAGACAAACCCTGCTACTGTTCCAAATATAATTCCCCCACAAAGAACTCCAATCATAAAAGGTATATTTTTCCCTAATCCGGGATCAACAAAAGGATCTGTTACTTTCCTGATATGTTTTACAAATATCAGGAATGACAGCACGCTAACGATAAGAAAAGAAATGCTATATGATGTTGTAAACAACATAAAAAATACAATGCCTACAGACATTAGTATAATTCCTTTGATATCAAAATGACCTTTTATCCTTACTTCTTTCTTTAATAATTTCATAAGAAACGGAACAGTGATAATTGTTATCATAGGAATGAGTAGAAGATAGGACCAATGAATATAATGGGCTATCATTCCACCAATCGCTGGACCGACTCCTTCTCCCATGGCTACTATCGATCCAATAAGACCAAATGCTTTACCCCTATTTTCCTTTGGAATATAGCGCGCAACTACAACCATTACGAGTGCTGGAAATGCAGCTGCACCAGCCCCTTGAATAAAACGAGCCATAATAAGTAAGGAAAAGAAAGAATGGCCAACAAACCCAATTACCGACCCGAAACAATTTATTATAATTCCAAATAGGAGTAACCTTTTGATGCCTAATTGATCAGATAGCTTTCCATATACAGCTGTTCCAATGGAAAAGGTTAACATAAAGGCTGTGTTCACCCAGTTTGTACTCGCAGGTGGTTTATTAAAATCATTTGCAATATCAGGTAATGAGACGTTCAAAACCATTTCATTTAATACGCTAAAAAAAGATAAAATGCAAAGCCAAATTAAAATTTGGTTGTGTCGTAAATTCGATTGTGAATAGGATGTATTCACATTTCACCCTCCAATAATGAGGGCAGACGTAGTTTATAGGGTTAATGATACGCTTCCCTCTTTTAATTGAACCCTGTTACATTCATTTCACTTCATAATTAATTCCTCCTTTACACTTTAATTCAAATCTTTATTAAAAAATATTTCATCTTATTTAACAAGAAACCATATTTATATAACAACATAAAATACACTAAGTTATTTTATTGAACATATATCGTACTTTATCTATCCGACTATTTGGACGACGGGGCTGGCAAACAGGTTCACCGGTAGTAACATGGTACCCTTTTAACTCTGTTAAACAAACACTACGTCCATTTGTAAAGAAAGTTAAATCACTACGATATTCTTGAATACACCGAGCAGGGATTTCTCCACTAAGAATGACCTCATTATTTTTCAATTGAGTGTCTACGATGTTCGCACAATATTTAGGAGCATCGTTGTATGCTCGTGAAAGATATTCCTGTGGCGCATAAATTTTAAAACTAAGATATGGCTCTAACAATTCTGTTCCAGCTTTTTTTAAGACTTGTTCCAATACAATAGGAGCAAGCATCCGAAAATCTGCTGGGGTACTAACAGGGCTATAGTATAAGCCATACTTAAAACAGATTTTACAATCCGTCACATTCCAACCATATAATCCTTGTTCGCAACCATAGCGTATCCCTTCCATAACTGCATTTTGAAATGATTGATTTAAGTATCCAAGAGAAACCGAGCTCTCATACTGCATTCCACTTCCCAACGGAAGCGGTGATACAGATAAACCAATGGAAGCCCAGAAAGGATTTGGCGGCACTTCGATGTGAATGGTATATTCTGCATTTTTTAACGGTCTCTCCATATAAATGACTGTAGGCTCTTTTAGTTCTATCTCCACATGATACTTTTCTTGCAACAGTGCACTAATCACTTCCATTTGTACTTTCCCTAAGAAAGAAAGTATAATTTCATGTGTCGTAGAATCCACATAATATTGTAGAAGCGGGTCACTGTCGGAGATTTCTAAAAGTGCATCAAGTAACATTTCCCTTTGTTGAGGTTTGCTCGGTTCAACAGTTGTTTGCAGCAGAGGGAGCGGATTTTCAATTCTCTCTCTCTGTGGCAATAGCTTTGTATCTCCAAGAACACTATTTAGCTTCAAAAACTCATTTTGCAAAATAACAATTTCCCCGGAATAAGCCTTATCAATTTTACATAATTCACCATTTATTGAAGTATACATTTCTGTAATTTTTATTTTTTCCTTTTCCGATATTCTAACCGAATCCCGCAAATGCAGGATTCCGCCATAAAGGCGTACATATGCAAGACGTTGTCTTTCTTCCGAATATTCAATTTTGAAGACATTTCCGCAAAGTTCAGACTTCTTTCTGTATGTTGATGAATAAAATTTATTCGTTATCACTTCTATAAGCTGCTCAATCCCTATGTTGCTTTTTGCGCTTCCATGATAAACAGGGTACAAGGAGCAATTCTGAAATCTTCTGATTTCCTCTTGTTCGAGTTCTAATGCTTCTAATGATTTACCGGACATATATTTCTCTAAAAGGTCATCATTTCCTTCTATTACCACATCCCATTGCTCAGGTTCCGTACAGCTCATCACACACATATTAGGGTGCAGCTCTACTTTCTGTTTGATTATAATTTCCATAGAAAGTTTCTCTTTAATATCCTGATAAACCGTTGATAAATCAATTCCATTTTGGTCAATCTTATTGATAAAAAAGATTGTGGGAATCCCCATTTTCCTAAGTGCATGAAATAATATACGAGTTTGTGCTTGTACGCCATCTTTTGCAGAAATCAGTAGAATTGCCCCATCTAAAACTGATAATGAACGATATACTTCTGCTAAGAAATCCATATGTCCTGGCGTGTCTATGATGTTCACCTTCGTATTTTCCCACTGAAAAGAGGTTATTCCTGTCTGAATTGTAATTCCTCTCTGACGTTCTAAAAGCGTATTATCCGTCCTCGTTGTACCTTTGTCCACGCTTCCTAATTCTGTAATCGCTCCACTGTTATATAATAAGCTTTCTGTTAAGGTAGTTTTTCCTGCATCAACATGAGCTAAAACTCCAATATTAATAATTTTCATGTGATTTTCCTCCATTCAAAAACCCAAAAGGGCATAAAAATCCCAGTGATAAATACTTTTATCACTGGGATTTTTATGCATAACCATAGGTATACAAAGCATACAGATATTCTCTGGATACTTTAGAATCACATGATAAAGGTATTCTTAAACTGGGTACAAAAAACTAAGCCCTCCTAAAAAAGGACATCTAATTATTTGTTCCTGCTATCAAATTGACAGTTTATTTAAGAATACCTTGCCGCATATTTATTAACTCCTTTTAAATAGTCACTTAAATAATAGCACGTAAGAGCATATTTGTAAAGGAATCTCCAATTTTTTATCAAAAAGAGTACATGATTACAAAGTATCTGTAATCATGTACCAATATTTGTTATTTTACAATCTTCCAATTACTCCCGTTCTTTTCAAGTACCAAATCAAATTGAGATACCTGCGTTGCTTTGGTCTGCTGGTCGATATACTCCACTGTCAGCGATACCGTGACTTGATTATCCTTACGATTGTGAATAGGATTTACCAGTTCTTGAAAGATGTACTCTTTTCCGATTGGTTTTAATATCCCGTCATTCACATAGTAGGAAAGTTCACTGGCTGTCGCTGTAGGATAGAGCTTGAAGAACGTCGTTAAAAACTCATTGATTTCATTGGTTGTAATGGAATCAACCGTCCCCTCACTTTCAATGGCTTTTGGTTTATAACTTGATTTCTTAGGTATGTTGGTAATGGTCGGATTCTTAACCAGTACCATATTTCCAGAACCATCTACATAGACACTCACTATATAAGCAGAGTGGACGGTCTTTGTATTTTCTCCCTCTGTAATGAGCTGGTCTACACTGTAGGTTACATTAAACTCATTGTCGCCAGTTGGCTCTACCGTCCATATCTGAAATCCTCTTACAGAAGACGATACAGGAATATCTTTGCGTACTGTATCAACATTGAGAGCTTGAAGTTCATCTGTCAGATAGCCTTTTAGACTTTCCATTCGATTATCAATGGACTTATCGGATTGCTCCCATGAATAGTAGACTTTCGCAAAGTTCTCTACAAAATTTTCTACATGATGAGTATCAACGTATTCCTTTTCTATGATAGTTGTTTCGTGAATAGTATGAGTATCTATAGCTGTAAAGTGCTTGAATATCGCAAAGCTGAAACTAAGCCCTAAAAGTACCCACAAGGCAATCACAACCTTTTTATGAGGATTGACCTTATAGACACGAGGTTTCTTTTCCTTTGGTATCTGTTTTTCTTTATTCTGATTTTTTCTAAATTTCATCATTAAATCTTCCTTTCTCATTGTTTGATTCGTCCTGCTCCCACTAAATGCTGTTGCCAGTAGGGGCTTGTTAAGTCGGCATAACCGATTGGGTCGCCTGCATGAAACATACGGTTATTGCCAAGGTATATCCCAACATGAGTAATATAAGAGCCAGCGTTATAGGTAGAATGAAAGAAAACCAAATCGCCAGCTTGTGCTTCCGATAGTGGGATATGCTGGGTCACATCATATTGCTGTTGTGCGGTTCGTGGTAAGTTAATTCCAGCTTTTCCATACGTCCATTGTGTCAGTCCGCTACAATCAAAAGAAGTAGTCGGGGAAGCTCCACCGTAAACGTATCGCCAGCCCTCATATTTCAGTGCTTCGTCCATGATGGCTTGTACCGTATCATCATCAAACTCTGTTGTGACAAGATACTGCGTTACCAGTTGCACATAAAACATATTGCCATAGTTGTATCGCCAGCCCCCATTGATAGGTATGGCTATGGGATTGGGGTAAGACACTTTTTCGCCACCTGAATACTCTTTTGAGAAACTTTGAGCCAGTTCAAAGGTATATTTATTTCCACGATTAGCCACATACCCTAAGAAACCACCACCATAATTGTAGGACTGGATAACCGATTCTAAATCTACACTGAGCCTTTCGCTACTGGCTAATAATTCACTGAAATACTTCACACCTTGCTTAATGGGGTCCCGAGCGCCTACGAGGAATTTGTATCGATAAGAAATAGATTTAAAAATTTCGCTGTTATTTTGTACATTTAACTTGACGGTGACATCTCTCTATTGTGAGTTATTAGTGGTACAGTTTTCAACCGTTTTAATTATAAAAAAGTGGTGCATTTTTAAATTGGCACAAACAGGTAACGGTTATTGCAGGTGTATTTCTTATCTATGGGTTTAACATGGATTTTATCATTAAAATCATGAGTATTGTCCGAGAGTGATTGGTCTTGCGTATGGTTAACCCTAAAGTTATGGAAATAAGACTTAGAAGCAAACTTAAGAGTGTGTTGATAGTGCATTATCTTAAAATTTTGTATAATAGGAATTGAAGTTAAATTAGATGCTAAAAATTTGTAATTAAGAAGGAGGGATTCGTCATGTTGGTATTCCAAATGCGTAATGTAGATAAAACATCTACTGTTTTGAAACAGACTAAAAACAGTGATTACGCAGATAAATAAATACGTTAGATTAATTCCTACCAGTGACTAATCTTATGACTTTTTAAACAGATAACTAAAATTACAAACAAATCGTTTAACTTCTGTATTTATTTATAGATGTAATCACTTCAGGAGTGATTACATGAACAAAAATATAAAATATTCTCAAAACTTTTTAACGAGTGAAAAAGTACTCAACCAAATAATAAAACAATTGAATTTAAAAGAAACCGATACCGTTTACGAAATTGGAACAGGTAAAGGGCATTTAACGACGAAACTGGCTAAAATAAGTAAACAGGTAACGTCTATTGAATTAGACAGTCATCTATTCAACTTATCGTCAGAAAAATTAAAACTGAATACTCGTGTTACTTTAATTCACCAAGATATTCTACAGTTTCAATTCCCTAACAAACAGAGGTATAAAATTGTTGGGAGTATTCCTTACCATTTAAGCACACAAATTATTAAAAAAGTGGTTTTTGAAAGCCATGCGTCTGACATCTATCTGATTGTTGAAGAAGGATTCTACAAGCGTACCTTGGATATTCACCGAACACTAGGGTTGCTCTTGCACACTCAAGTCTCGATTCAGCAATTGCTTAAGCTGCCAGCGGAATGCTTTCATCCTAAACCAAAAGTAAACAGTGTCTTAATAAAACTTACCCGCCATACCACAGATGTTCCAGATAAATATTGGAAGCTATATACGTACTTTGTTTCAAAATGGGTCAATCGAGAATATCGTCAACTGTTTACTAAAAATCAGTTTCATCAAGCAATGAAACACGCCAAAGTAAACAATTTAAGTACCGTTACTTATGAGCAAGTATTGTCTATTTTTAATAGTTATCTATTATTTAACGGGAGGAAATAATTCTATGAGTCGCTTTTGTAAATTTGGAAAGTTACACGTTACTAAAGGGAATGTAGATAAATTATTAAGTATACTACTGACAGCTTCCAAGGAGCTAAAGAGGTCCCTAGCGCCTACGGGGAATTTGTATCGATAAGGAATAGATTTAAAAATTTCGCTGTTATTTTGTACAATAAGGATAAATTTGAATGGTACCATAAACGACCGTTTATGGTACCTTTTCATTTTCCTGCTTTTTCTAAATGTTTTTTAAGTAAATCAAGTACCAAAATCCGTTCCTTTTTCATAGTTCCTATATAGTTATACTTAATGAGTTATGGTACATTTAAATTATAAAATTAAGGAGGTTTTTTTATGATTTTTGGCTATGCTCGAGTGAGTACGGATGATCAAAATCTTAGTTTACAAATTGATGCACTTACTCATTATGGAATTGATAAATTATTTCAAGAAAAAGTAACTGGTGCGAAAAAAGACCGACCGCAATTAGAAGAAATGATCAACCTACTACGTGAAGGAGATTCTGTTGTCATTTACAAGTTAGATCGAATTTCACGATCAACTAAACATTTGATTGAACTTTCTGAATTATTTGAAGAACTTAGTGTCAATTTTATATCTATTCAAGATAACGTAGATACTTCAACGTCTATGGGAAGATTCTTTTTCCGAGTTATGGCTAGTTTAGCAGAACTGGAACGGGATATTATTATTGAACGAACTAACTCTGGTCTTAAGGCAGCCAGAGTCCGAGGAAAAAAAGGGGGCCGTCCAAGTAAAGGTAAGCTATCAATTGATTTAGCTTTAAAAATGTATGACAGCAAAGAGTATTCTATTCGTCAAATTCTTGATGCCTCTAAATTAAGCAAAACAACCTTTTACCGTTACCTCAATAAAAGGAATGCTTAAGATATGGCTATGAAAAGAATTTTAACTACTTCACAGCGTGAACAACTTCTTTCTGTAGACCACTTATCAGAAGAGGATTTTAAAGCGTATTTTAGTTTTTCTGATTATGATCTGGAGGTTATTAATCAACACCGTGGAAAGGTCAATAAACTAGGATTTGCGATACAACTTTGTTTGGCCCGGTATCCTGGGTGTTCTTTAAGTAATTGGCCGATTAAATCAACCAGACTAACTTCTTATGTGAGTCGACAGCTCCATCTTGATGCAATTGATTTAAATTCATATGATCATAGAAATACACGTGCAAATCACTTCAACGAGATCTTAGAAGTATTCAACTATCATCGATTCGGTAGTGCTAATACACAAAAACAGTTAATAGAATATTTAATTGAACTAGCTTTAGAAAATGATGACTCTATCTATCTAATGAAAAAAACAATTGATTTCTTAACTCGAAAAAGAATTATTTTTCCATCTATAGCTACACTTGAAGACATTATAAGCCGCTGTCGAGATAAAGCAGAAAACAACTTATTTTCAATATTGCTCTGTTCATTAACAGATATACAAATTGAAAAACTAGAGAGTTTGTTTCAAATTTATGAAGAGACGAAAATAACTAAACTCGCTTGGCTAAAAGACATTCCAGGTAAGGCAAATCCAGAAAGCTTTATGAGTATTTGTAAAAAAGTGGAAGTGATTGCTTCCATGGGACTCGGGACAATTAATGTCTCCCATATTAATCGGAACAGGTTTCTTCAGCTAGCTAGACTAGGGGAAAATTATGATGCATATGACTTCTCCCGTTTTGAGCTTGAAAAAAGATACTCTTTACTTATTGCTTTTTTAGTCAATCATCATCAATATCTGATCGATCAACTGATTGAGATTAATGACCGCATTTTAGCAAGTATTAAACGCAAAGGGACACGTGATTCACAAGAACAGTTAAAAGAAAAAGGAAAATTGGCTACTAAAAAATTGGAACATTATGCTTCTTTAATTGATGCTCTTCACTTTGCAAAAGATAATGATAGTAATCCTTTTGACGAAATTGAACGAATCATGCCTTGGGAAGATTTAGTACAAGATGGAGAAGAAGCTAAAAAAATTACAGGTAATAAAAATCATGGCTATTTAGAAATGGTTCGAAATAAAGCTAATTACCTCCGAAGATACACGCCAATGTTATTGAGGACCCTTTCGTTCAAAGCAACTCCGGCAGCAAATCCAGTCCTCATGGCCCTAACTCAACTAACTGATTTACACAATAGTGGTAAAAGAAAAATACCGGCAGATACTTCTACTGATTTTGTGAGTAAAAAATGGAAAAGCCTTGTTCGGCCAGAAGAGGGGAAAATAGATCGGTCTTACTATGAGTTAGTAGCTTTCACCGAGCTAAAGAACAATATTCGATCAGGAGATATTTCAGTTGAAGGAAGTATGATCCATCGAAATATTGATGATTACTTAGTTGATTTATCTGCTTGTATTGATTCAGAAACTATTCCAGACACGTTTGAGGACTATTTAAAGGATCGGGAAATAATTTTAGATTTACAGCTTCAATTTTATTCGACAGTTGATAAGAGAATTTCAAGAGCAAACCTTAAAAAGTTGGAAAAAGTTACACCTAGCGAAGCAGAAATATATAGAAAGAAACTTTATTCAATAATTCCTAAGATAAGGCTTAGTGATCTTTTAATTGAGGTGGACAGTTGGACCAACTTTTCACAAGAATTTAGTCATGATTCTACAGGGAAACCGCCGAGTGAACAAGAAAGAAAAATTATTTTTGCTGCTTTGCTGGGTTTAGGGATGAATATTGGTCTTGAAAAAATGGCCCAATCAACTCCTGGAATTTCTTATTCTCAGTTAGCCAATGCCAAACAATGGCGCTTTTATAAAGAAGCTCTGACTCGTGCTCAATCTGTTTTGGTTAATTATCAGTTAAAGCTTCCTGTTGCAGACTTTTGGGGTGAAGGAAAAACCACTGCTTCAGACGGAATGCGCGTCCCAGTGGGCGTCTCAGCTCTAAAATCCGATGTTAATCCACATTACAAAAGTATGGAAAAAGGAGCTACAATGATTCGATCAATAAATGATAGGCATACGACTCATCATATCGAGGTTGCTTCAACTAATACAAGGGAAGCTACTCATACCCTTGATGGCCTACTTTATCATGAAACAGATCTAGATATTGAGGAACATTTTACTGATACAAATGGGTATTCTGATCAGGTGTTTGGAATGACCGCATTACTAGGCTTTGATTTTGAACCTCGCATCAGAAATATAAAAAAATCACAATTATTTTCTATCAAATCACCTTCCTACTACCCTAACTTATCAGAAGATATAAGCGGAAAAATCAATGTAAAAATTATTGAAGAAAACTATGATGAAATTAAACGAATCGCCTATTCGATTCAAACAGGAAAAGTATCTAGTTCTTTACTATTAGGAAAGCTAGGCTCATACGCACGTAAGAATAGAGTAGCTCTTGCACTGAGAGAACTAGGTCGCATTGAAAAGAGCATTTTTATGATAGATTATATTACAGATAGTGAGCTACGGCGAAGGATCACTCATGGACTAAATAAGACAGAAGCGATTAATGCTTTAGCTAGAGAACTATTTTTTGGGCGACGCGGAAAATTTATGGAGCGCGATATTCGCCGACAACTTCAAAGTGCTAGTGCGCTTAATGTGTTAATAAATGCAATAAGTATATGGAACGCCGTCTACTTACAAGCAGCTTATAATTATCTCGTCAAAATAGATCCCGAAGTAACTAAGTATATGAAGCATGTATCTCCTATTAATTGGGAGCATATCACTTTTCTTGGAGAGTATAAATTTGACTTGTTATCTATTCCTAAACACTTAAGAGAATTGAATATAAAAAATAAATAGGCCTTGAAACATTGGTTTAGTGGGAATTTGTACCCCTTATCGATACAAATTCCCACTAAGTGCTCGGGACCCCTTAATGGATTCTTCTGTACTCAATGAATTAGGTGGAAGACCGAGGGATTCCGAGGGTTCTGTTGCAAAGTTTTAAATCTACTATCAAATAAGGTAGAATAATAGAAAAAGATAGCAGGAGTAATGACGATGAATCATTTTAAAGGAAAGCAATTTCAGCAGGATGTGATTATTGTAGCCGTGGGCTAC
>OGSY01000667.1_pt1 | contig 14068 bp, 23 predicted proteins | sample 1574281 | NCBI WGS metagenome assembly OGSY01 (sample SAMN03295855, study PRJEB24534) | human gut metagenome | isolation source: fecal sample 5 from infant 8 | host: Homo sapiens | place: USA: Pittsburgh, PA | collected 2014-07
CATTTACATTGTGTAAAGTGTGTTTCATTATAAAACCACCTACATATTCTTTTTCATCCCTCCAACCACTTGCATAACGCTTTTTACCAGTTCTATTACTTTTTCTATTACTATCTCTTGGACTTCTTTTTTTAATAAGCTTTAATCCGTATTCACTAGCTTCATCAGCAACTTCTTCTATTTTTTGTCTAGTTTCTAAAGTTTCATCTTTCAAAATTTCCTTTAATTGTTCTGATAAACTTTTCAATTTTCATCACTTCCAAAGATTTTTTTAACTTGTTCTCTTATTTCAGTTTTTGGTATTCCATATTGTTCTTCAAGGACTATCTCAACATCATCACGACCTGGTTTGTAAGCTCCAATGATTTTTTTCTCATTACGACCAAGCATAAGTGATGATGGAGAATAAGTTCTTATAAGCTTGAACAATTTAATATCCTCATTTTCTACAAACTCTTTTAAATCTTTTTTAAGATCCATACTTTTTCCAATAATCATATATTGAGCACCTTCGTATTGACTTGTTTTCATAGTTATAACCTTTGATGGTTTATACCTATTATTTTTACCAAGGTAAAACTCTTCACGACCAATATCTCTTACATGGCAAAAGGATTGACTTATAGAAGACTTATCAAAAATAAAATGAGTATTTCCAAACTTATCTTTTTCCTCTTTAGTTTTATTAAATAAAATAACTATATCATCATAGGTCATTTTATTCTCCTTCTATATCATTAGACTTATTGATATAAAAATTTCTTAACCTATATTCAAGATGTTTGGGAAAACCCTCAATAGAATCACGGTTGGAATATCTAAAGCTTGCCATATCAACAATAAGCATGAATATATCCATATCATTAAGGTCAACACCAATTCCATGTTGTTTTTCAAGTTCTTTTATCACACCTTCAACAATTGCTTTAATGTACTCATCTTGAACAGTATTTAAAATTCCCTCCCTTTGTTTTACCAAAGTAGTGAGGGAATCTATTTTTTCAGCATTTTTCATTTTATATTAATTAAGCTCCAGTAGTAGGTGTAGTTGTTGGAGCGGCAAATTTACATCTTGCAAAAGCTTTTGGATTTATAACTTTACCGTCATATCTTCCTCTAATTTTATAGCCTATATTTTCTTCAATCCATTGTAGTCTATCATTAGTATCAAAAGTCATATCTTTTCTAATACCAAGTATATATTGATTAAAATCCCCTACTACAATTTCATCATCAGGAATTACATTTGATTTTTCAATCCTTGTTCCATCTGGTAGAGTATTTCCCATTCCATATACTAGTTTTCCATTAGAATCTTTTCCCCATGTTTCAGGATAAATCCATTTATAAAGTGTTTTTCTATTACCAGCGATTGTTATAGTTCCTTGTGGAGCATTATGTTCATAGAATAAAACATCTATATCGCCTATAACACCCAAAAGTTCCAATATACTTGTAACTTTCTTTGTAGTTTTAACAGCACTTGTAATTCCTTCAGGTTGTTTTTCAGCCGCACCCTTACCATTGTAGATTGCTTCGTCTAAAGCTTGTGCAATAGCCTTAGCAAATTCATTAATAATATAATCAGCTATTGTTATTGAGTGATGTTTATTTTCGTTTACATCTTGTACAAAAGATTCGCATAAGAATAAATATCCACCAAGCTTAAAATTATCAAGTTCAACAGAATTTAATTCTCCAAGTGTTACCTCTTTCAATGGTTCACATTTTTCAGTCCAATACATTTTTGGTGTACCAGCGTTCATTATAATTCTTGCTTTTCCTACTAAATTTAATTTTCTAACTAAATTATATAAAGAACCGTAATCTCCTATTCTTTGATTTATTTCATAATAAACATCATCAGGAATCATAAGACCAGCTGTATCTTTAGTCATTCCAGCAAGAGCAGCTTCTCTTTTAAAATACAAGTTAGTAACATTTCTGAAAAACTCTACATTCTCATCTTTTTCAAGTATTCTTCCTACTCTTTGTCTTTTATTCATATCAGCATAATTCATATTAGATAAATTCATATAACCACCTCTTTTTTCAACTTGTTTCTTTTCACTTTTTCTTTCTTCGCTTGTTTCTTCTGTTTCTTCTTCGACAGTATCTTCTTCAAGTTCAGACATAGATTTTTCAATTTCTTCAATCTCATCTTCAAGATTTTTCTTCTCTTCAAGTTTTTCTTTCTTTTCGCCTTCAAGTTTTTCAATTTCTTCATTTACAACTTCGTGTTCTTCATCAGTAGAGTTCTCATCTAATTCATTGATTGTTTCTTCAAGTTCAGCTTCTCTTGTTTTAAATTCTTCAAGATTTTCATTCACTTTTTCTAATCTAGCTTTTCTTTCTTCAAGCTTCTTTTTAAGCATTAATATTTTTAACTTCATTTAATTTCTCCTTTAACTTAGACTTCCTGAATTCCTCACGCTTTTTTTCAAAATCCTTTTTTCTAGCACTTATAGATGTGTTTTCATAAGCAGGAAAGGCAACAACACTCACTTCGATTAGGTCACATTTTTTAACAGTAAATAAAGTTCCATCATCTCTTGTTTCGCTTTCTTCATCCGTTGGAATAAAACCAAAAGAACATTTATCAACATCTCCTCTTTTTACTTTTTGGTATAAAGAAAGGGCTTCTGGATCATCTCTATTAATCAAAATAGAACCCCATAAGCCCTTGTCGTCGCTTCTAAGCGTAAGTGTATTATTTTTTGTTCGACCTAAAACTTTCTCCATATCGTGCCCTATCAAAGCTCTTATATCTTTATCAAGTTCGCCATCAAAAGCATTTCGATCGATCTTTTCATATACTCCATCCCAAAGCATAGTTTCGTCATCATAAACAACAAAATATCCTTCAATTCTTAAATCTTTATCATCTTCCTTTTCACGAAAATTAATCTTGTTCGTTCTGTATTGAATTTTCTTCTCCACCATCCTTACCTCCTTTCTTATCATCAGAACCCTTCAACTTTTCTTGGTCTCCACTTTTATCTACAGGAATATAATTTTCCAAAATCAACAGTTCATCTAAACCATCAAGTGGACTCATTCCCATGACATCACGAACTTCATTACCAGTAACAATTCCATGCTCAAACAAATCCATATACAAAGTTCCCAATGTATCAAGATCATAAGAAAGCATGGATTTTCTATTAAATACAAAATAATAATTGTTATCTATTAAAATCTTTCTAGTAAATTCTTGTTCAATAGCCTTACAAATAACAGCAATCTTTGTCCTAATGAAATTGTTATATTCATCCTTATCAAACTGACCTACCCCTAGTAAAAATGCTGGCAGACCAAGAATAGATGCTACAGTTTGCTTATCTATTTCAACCCTTTCATTAATTCCAATATCATTTAAGGTAAGAGGTCTCATTTGTTCAACACTCATCATAGAAGGAACTATCCAAGGTTGACCGTTTTTCGCTCTTTTTATAAATCTTTTTTCAATCTCATCACGACCTTTTGATGATTTTAAATCGCTTGGCAAAGAATCAACACTAATGATTACAGTAGGTAACATTTGATTTTCCAAAAAATCATGAACAGTCGACCTTGCTTGACCAAGTCCATCCATCAAATCTTTAAGTAAAATTTCTTGTCCCTCTCCTACCCAAGGCTTTTTAAGATTAGGATTGTATCTAAAATGTAAAACCTCATCTGGTTTATATATTTTGTTGTCCTTGTTAAGCCTTATATAATAAGTCCTGTTGTTTTTAAGATTTCTCTCATCATCAACAATGGAATATTCTCCATAAGGAATTGTTTCAAATTCAACAAAAAGTCCATTTTTTGTATGAGGAATTATAAGAGCATTTCCGTATATCATCATCTCTTGTACAACCCAAGAAATTAAAAGTTGCCTATTCATCTTTAAAGACGGTTCAATATCAACAAATCTCGAAAGACCATTCTTAATTCTCACATCTCCATTTTTAGTATTTTTCATAAGTTGAATACTCATAGAAGATATAATTTCAGCAATCTTTTCAATACCACCCTTAATTTCAGGACTGTCAGCCATCGACCTATAACCGTAAGGTAAATACCTAACATATTCGTCACAATCAACTCTCCAAGCAGCTAAGGCTTGAAGTTCTTCCTTTTTTCCATCAACATAAGGGTATTCTTTCTCCCTTTTAAAAAAATCTAAAAATCCAATATTAATCACCTACTTTCTTATTAATCCAATCTATGTAAGTTTTCTCATAACTTCCGACTTCCCAAAACATACCAGGCGTAAGCTACAGCTTTCATAGTTTTGTATTTTTCAAAATTACCATTTCTTGCACAATTTATTCTGTAAGAAAAAACATAAATTCTTTTAGGAGGATATTTCTTAAAAAACTCATATCTATTTACGCTTTCCAAGAATGTAAGTTTTAAGAAACAAGCAATTTTTATTCCTTTATCACTAACTTGAATTAAATGTTCTATAATTTCTTTAGCGTTTTTATAAAGTGGGTTTGTAATTATATCCAAATTGTTTTTCTCAATATCTAAAGCATTTTTTATCACTGTGTTAGGATAAGATCTGTCTATGATGTCAAAACCTTTAACTGAAAAACCATAATCATTAAGTCTATAAGCTAAATGACCGCCACCAACGCAAGGCTCTAAAATATCTTTCTTAAAATCTTCAAACCTTAATAATTCATCTATTGCTTTAGGATCAGTAGCATAATAATCGTTGGTTTCACTATTCTTATTTCTTGTATTTGTAGTTCTTAGATTCAACATTAATTACCTATTTTCTTTAAACAATTGCATAAAAATAGCAGCTAATACATCTACTACGATTGCATTACCTGCCTGCTTATATAACTGGCTGTTACTATTTACTTTTTGAGCCTTATAGAAATCTTCATCATCAATTCCCATTAATCGCCAATATTCTAAAGGTGTAAGTTTTCTTATTCTTAAATCACCTGTAACAACACCTCTATTATCATCACAAGTTAAGGTTTGTGATTTATCTTTTTGAACCTTACCTCTTCTGTTTTTATAATTAGGACAAATTAGATCTATACCATCTCCACTATAAGCTTCAAGATAACCTTTCTTTGTACCATTTTTAATTGGTATACAAGGTTGTAATCCACCACCTTGACAAGTTAGTAAAGTGGGACTTATTCCATTTGAATCAAAAACCCTATATCTATCAGGATTATATCTTTTATCACTTTTCAACTTATGAGTTTGAATTATTTTTAAAGTATTTCCCGAACCTCCACTCGCTTTAACAGTCCTACTTATAGATTCTTCACTATATATATTTTGTTCAAAGTGCCACCCATACCCTGTTTTCCCTTTTAAAGGGTTGATAATCTTAGGTTCAACAACCACATTTCCTGATGATTGATAATTTACAATACCTCGATCTCTTGCCGTTATACAATTAGCAATGTCTTTAGACGTTGGGTTTTTAACACTTCCATCATAAACTGATTTTTCTTTTATATCATCATCTTTGATTATCTTTACAAGTTGCTTAATCCTATCATTGGATAAATAATATTTTTCATCTACACTTTCTTCTAACACATCTTTTAGTCTTGTTTTAAGTATTTGTTTTTCAGGGAATTTATATTCTTCATTACCTAGTATAGATACACAAAACACTCTCTCTCTATTTTGAGGGACTCCATAATCCTTTGCATTTAGGATTTCCCAGTAGTTTTTATATCCCATATCTTCTAAAATTTTTAACCAGTTATTAAATCCCACTATGTTCTTTTTAAAAGTTAAAGCTTTTACATTTTCCATTAAAAGATATTTAGGCTTTTTATTTCTAATTATTCTTTCACATTCCCAAAGAAGAGAACTTCTTGTGCCGCTTTCCTTATCAAAACCTCTCTGTTTTCCTGCCATAGAAATATCCTGGCACGGAAAAGAATATGTAAATAAATCAAAATCTGGTAAGTCATTAGAATCAATTTTACTTATATCTCCAAAATTATTTACTTTTCCATGTATTTCTTGATAGGATTTCAAAGCGAATTTATCAATTTCACTTATCCCAACTACTTTATAATCTATACCTATTCTTTTTAAAGCCATAGCTTGTGTCCCTATGCCAGCAAAAGCCTCAAATACTCTTATCATTTTATCTCCTAATAACACCCTTGTTCACATTTCTATATCTTGGTTTTCTATTTAACTTTTTAAATTCCTCATCAGTAAGTATTCTTTTCATAGCTACAAAATACTTTTTATTCTTAGGATAAAGATTAGCATCAATCAGTTTTCTACACCTATCAGCGTCTTTATAAGAATAAAAATGAGCATGCTGTTCATACAGTCCATGCTCTCTTTTAAGTAAATATGCTCTTTTCATTTGAGGAAAATATTTTATTGATAATTTCATTTTTTTATTTATTTCTATTTCATCCAGTCTTCCCAAACCTCTTTGTTAGATAAATCATTAATTAACCTAACTTCTGCGAATACACTTGCATCAAATAAGTCTATCCTTAAATTAGGTAGGATTTTTTCGTATTGAATCATATCATCAGTTTTTTCAACTCCATGCACATTATCTACACAGTATTCATAAGCACTTGAATGCAGATAATACAACTCCCCACTTAATGCTTTTCTTTCAATTCTTCTAAACCCTTTGGATTTATTAATATATAATTGAGGTTCATCTACAATTTTAAAGCTCTTATCTTTCATCATAAGATAAAATTCATCAGCAAATTTCCTATCAAAACCAATTTGTTTTATTTTAAATCCACGACCTCTCATATCTACAAACCAATTTACTATATCAGCATAATTGACTACATCAGTATTGGCCATGGTTAAGTTTCCATCATCTAACCAACCAAATAAAGGTATCTGGTCTTCATCAGCCTTTATATAAGCTCTTGTTATAGGAAAAAAAGCATGAGTGATAATTATATCCACACCCTTATAAGTTCCAACAAGAGCAGCTGCCGTCAAATCGTGCATTTTTGATAAATCAGCTCCACCATACCAATCTATATCAAGGTCAATTAATTCATCAATACTCCAAGAGTATTTACTATCACTTGACCTAAATGTTTCAAGATTAAAATATGATTTCAAACTTGATGTATAAACGTTCAAATCCTTTGCCAGAAACTCTTTTCTTGTTTGAGGATCATTTTGAGCTTTCATTGCATCACTCATAATATCTTCTGGTCTAATAGATACACCAAAATTAGGACTTGCCATTTCGTGAATTTTAGGGTTGGTAAAATCAACACTGCCATCTTCTTCTTGGTCAGCCTTTGTTATAAATACAAATTGCTTATCATCTTTGATTTCATATTTTCCAGTTTTTTCACTCTTATTTATAACTTTTTGACAATATACTAATCTGTTATAACAAAATGAATTCATATTATCGCCGGCAGTCGTTATACCAATTATAAGTTTGTTAGTATAAGCTCTAGTTGCCTTTTTCATTCTGTCATATTTACTGGCATTTTTATATTCGTGTAACTCATCCATGATTATATAGTTAGCATTTAAAGAATCCCTATCAACAAGAGCTTCTATAGAAAGTGATCCTTTTTTAAATTCCCTTTTGATAGAGTGTTCGTTGTTGTTATCAAGTATTTTAAAGTTTTCCTTTTCGCCCCAAGCCTTAATATTAGAAACAATAAAATTAAAAGCTTGTAGTGCTTGTTTTATTACAGCACCTACAATGTAAACTTGTGAATTGTTAGCCATATCAAGTATTCCAAGAGCAAAAGCAAGAGCAGCAGAAAAAGAAGTTTTTCCATTTTTTCTTGGTATCATAATAAAAGCTTCTTGGTATCTTCTGTTATTTGTTCCTTTCCAATAAAACCCAAGAAGATTATATACTATAAACTTTTGCCAAGGTTCAAGTTTCAAATTATTTCCAGCTAATGGTTTACCATCAAGACTTTCTCCTTGTATATGTTCAAAAAGATTTTCTATTATTCCTATTACAAAATTAGCTTCTTTTGTCCTAAAAACAAACTTAGGATTTTTTTTATCATCAATATACCTTTGACAAATTTGTTTTAATTCTTTACAAGCTATTTTTTTACCTTTTACTATATCTTTTACATATTTGTTTACCTCTCTTAAATTTTCATTTTTCAACCTTATCACCCATTACTTAACTTGAATAGGACTTCTTCAACTTTTGAAACTTTTCCATCATCTTTGTCAAAGCTAGATTGTCTTAATTTTTTAAGTCCAGATGGTGTAAGTCCTAATTCTTTTGAATAAGATAAAATATCCATTCTTAATTTTTCCATAGATTGATATAGAGGATTTTTTACAATATTTGTTTGACCGTTTTTGTTTGTATGCTCGACAACCATTTGTGAGCCGTTTTTGACCCATTCATTTCTTGCCATTTCATAATCATTTAATAATCCGTCAAGAATGTTTATACTCATATAAAAGGATTCATCATAAGTTCCGATTCCCTTCATGCATTCAATTATTTCTTTTTCCAAATATCCTCACCTCAAATCTTTTTTGTAATTCTTTTCCTTCATTTGTCAGTTCATCACTTGTTCTATCGTGCATTTTATTGTGTGCCTTGTTGGATAAACTTATCAAATTATCAGGATTATAAAATAATTCAGGATATTCACTTGCAGGATATATATGGTGGACTGTATTTGCATCTACACTTTTTCCATATCTTATAGAGTCTTGACACATATACTTATCCCTCATAAGTACATACTCCCTTAGTTTTCTCCATCTTTTGCTTTTATATTTCTTGTATAAATTATTTTTCTTATATTTATCAAATTTAGTTTTCTTTTTACACACTCTTTCCACCCACAAACTATTTAAATCAGCGTGTATTTTCCCAGCATGCTTTAAGTAAAATAAATTTAGTACCCTTTATTAGCTAAAGCCTATTAAACTTAAAGCACCTATCCTATGTATTTAAAATTAGACAAACAAAAACGACTATATTTCTATAGTCGCTTTCGTTATTTTATAAGAAGAAAAATTAATGGAGGAAGTAATTAGCATTCATCTATTTTTAGGAGGTCAAAAATGACCATAAATCAAAACTTTAAGAGAAACACATCTCTTTTTAACCACTTCCACACTACTATAATACCACCTTTTTCATACAAAAGTTTCCACGATTTTTCCACACTTTAATAATCTCCAAATAAACTTAATGAAAAATGTTCTAATGTTTTATTAGCAATATTATATATTTTACTTGTTGAGTAGTGATATTTATTTTTAAGATAATCTAACTTGTCATACTTATAAGGTTTTCCATATATTTCAAATATAATTTCCCATTCCATTTGAGATATGCCTTCCTTACAAATATCTATATCCTTTATAATCTTTTCATTTTCCTTAATATTTGTTTTATATAAATCTATTTCAGCTAATAAATTCAAAAGTTTATCTTTATCCTTGACTCCTCCAAAAGGTGGTTTTTCTTCATATTGGCAGATTATCTGTCCTTCTTTTTTACTTTCAAGTTCTTCAATATGTTTTTTAGCATTTTCAATATAATTCTTTGCATAAACATATCTTTTTAACTTATCTTTAACCAGTGTTACATACAAATCTTGCATTAATTCTCCTTAATTGAGATATTTCCCCTTATATCTTCCCATTTAACATAATCGTTGTTGATACAATCTAACTTTCTTTCCAGCCTATCCTTAAATTGATTAAGTCTTTTATCCCCAAAACCAAACTCATCATGGAGAGTTTCCAAGGATAGGGCAAGAAAATTCAAAATCAAAGTTCTTGTAACCATACTTTTTGCAGTATCTTTAACAGCCTTGTTATAAGTCTGATTCAATTTTTTCTTAACATAAGGACTACCATTCTTATATTTAAAATTCATCTTTTACCCTCTCTTTTAAGATAAAAACAAGCCTTGTTCAAGTCTTTTTCCTTTTCTTCACCTTGTTTTTTACCAGCCCTTAAAACATATTTAATAACATTACCAAGATTAAAATTCAAATCAAAAGCTTCAATTACATCAATTGTTTCAATCCCATTTGATTTATAATAATCAGGTCTAATTTCTTCCATCGTATTTCCTTTCTTTAAATTTATTAATTATTAAATCTATCCAATCTAATACATATCCTAAAACTAAAAATACATAATGAACTATTTTTACAAATATTCTCAATAAAATATTTACAAATTTTCCATAAATTGATTTCATTTACCAACACACCTAAATATTTTTCAACTATTCTAATCTGTCATTAATTTAACATGCTTATAATCATCAAAAAATATTCCTATCATAAGAATTCATATCAAATCAACTTCCTAAATAGGCTTTTGTTTGACTTATAACATCATAAGTTATAGCACTTGTAGAATCCATGTGAACATTTATATTTAAATCTTTACATTGTTTATTAAGAAATTTTATATGATAAGATTCATTGTCAAGATATTCAATACTTTCAATCTCCCTTCCAGTTAAATCTCCAACTAATTCTCTTATAAAACCTATCTTATTAATCCTTTCATTTTTAGTTTTTACTTTCAAAGCTCCATCAAAATAATCTTTCATACTAAATTCTCACTTTTTATCTTTTAACTTTTCCATTTTTTCAAAAATATAATCAACTGTAGATTGAATTTCTTTTTTACTCATTTTACTAATATCTTCTATTTCATAATTTTTAGTTAAAGCTATAAGATACATTTCTTTTTTATTAGGTATTAAAATTATTGAAATTAGTATTATAATCCACAATATAGAAAACTTTAAAGTTGTAATTTTCAGTTTTTCCTCAAATCTTTTTTGCTCATCTCCTTTTAAAAGAAATACGCCATCATAACACCAAACTATTACAATACCTACAACCATTGGAATTAAAACAAGTAAAATAAAATTAACTATCCTAATCCCACTTAAAACTGAAATCAAATAAATAATTTTGCCCATTTACAAATCCTCACTTTTCACAAAAGTCCCGTTGATAGTACGACCCTGCCTTTTACTAATCTTTTCATACGCCATATCCAAACATACAACAGGGTCGATTCTTAAATCCTCACATAAAATAATTAAAGTTACAAAAATATCTCCCATTTCAAGTTTCATGTCTTTTACTAAATTCTCTCTTAAAAAGACCCAATTATCAAATTCTGTCTTAAACTCGAAAACTTCCTCAATAAATTTCATAAACTGTTTTTCTGCATTTCCAGAATGTAACAAATCCTTATCATCTGCCCATTCCAAAACCAATTCTTTTAATTCTCCAAAATTCATCTAACCCAATCTCCTGTATGTTTAATTTCTATTACTGCGGCATTGTTTATATTTCTTTCTTCAAAATATAACCTATCGATGCTAAAATATTGATCAAATCGACAATCAGTATAATTTATGTTATATATTTCAATTAGACTTTCCTCGTCAACTTGTTCTAAAAGTTTAATTAATTCTTTTACTTTCATTCTTCTAAATCCTTATTATTTTTAATAATCTCTCTAGATTCTGCTATTTCTACGTTAATTTCTTTTAAGTCACTTTTATAAAAATCAATAAATCTCTCATCTGAATTGTTTTCTAGCCTTTCTTCAAGGCTCTCTTTCCTGCTATCCAACCAAGACAAATGGTCTTCTTCGCTTGATAGATTAACACATAATATAGGTTCTAGGCTTGCTCTTATTGATTTTCCACAATTAGGACACTCGACAGACTCATCTGTTTCGTTTCCACTTACTTCACTAGTTTCAAAAATATCTTCTGGATTTATTTCATGGTCGCAATATGGACAAAAATCACTTCCTAACATCTTCCACCTTCCTATAATTCCAACCTATATTTTCATGTTTCATAGGTTCTCCTTATGCTTTTCAATCCAATGCTTTTCTTGATAATCATTGACTATTTTTCTTTTGTCTATAGCTTTTATTTTATTTTCTTTAAGTAATGGACCGATTTCTCTTAATATATTCATATTATTATAGTTTTTTCCATATACATAAAGCTTTTCATTGATATAATCATCATATTGTGATTCATCAATCCTAGCATCTTCTAATGCTGATAATATAGACAAAAAGTGTTCTCCAAAACCTGCTTTATATTCACGCTTAGATTTTTTGTCAAAGACGCCAGAATCTAAGATTGGTTTTTGACTTATAAAATTAATATATTCATCAGTATTTATCAAAGATTTCCATAAGTTATATTTAAATTCATTCGTATTTTCAATTTCTAAGGTATCATCATCTGTCATATTATCACATATTTTGTCAATATATTCGTCTGCTAATGAGTTTGAAGAATATAAGAAATCATAAGTTAAATATTTTAAATTTTCTATTTCTTCATCTTCTTTATATTGGTTTATATTTTGTTCATAAACTTGATATATCATTTGTTTGACTATATACCTAGGATCTACACTAATATTTACTTTCTCCATATTTACTCCTTTATAATTTTTTCTTTTAAAAGTTCATCAATAAAATTAAAGTAATATTCCATACAATCCATATCTATCTTCGATAAATCAGGATTTTCTAAATCTTTTCTATCAAATTCAAATCCACACATTCCACCGTATGAGCTACATTCAATCCTTAATTCATAATTTTTAGTGTTAAATCCACACCAAAAAGAATTATAAGACATATATTCAAAATCTTCTTTTGTACCAAAAGTTTTAGAATGGCAAATATGAGTTGGATCCATTGCCCTGTTTTCCCATAACTTATATTTTCCTAATAGTTTTGTTTCTGGTATAAATAATTCTGGTTTTAATACTTTATAAATCATTCTTCCACTCTCATTTCTGCAAAATAATAAAACTCACCTTTAAGTCTTTGATCACTTACATATTTCTTCGCGGTAAGAAGTTTTGAAAATATCTTATCAACTTTTAAAACTCCACATTCACTTAATTTATAAACTAAATAAACTTTTTCCATATAAAAATCTCCTATCCCTAACTGACCTTTAATTTGTTTTAAGTAATCAATACAATCATAATTATCTATAATTTTATCTATTTCTTCACTCTCTTTAACACAAACATAACCATTAGAAAGAGTAACTAAATATTTTTTTTCATATATTCCATTAATAATTTTTATTTTATTTATAGAATCTATATTTATATAAACAATCTCTCCAAATGTATCTTTAACTTTTATTAAATTCATTTTTTTTCTCCTTATTTACCAAAAGTTACAGATAATTTGACACCAATCTGTAACAAGTCAAGCCCTTTAATTTACAAGTCTTAGAAATGTTTTTTTTACTGTTACACTTGTTACGAATCTCCCCTTTATATATATACTTATTTTTTTACACTCCTATATAAATTATAAAGAAGTCAAAAATATCTGTAACATCTGTATCAGAAACTCTATGTTAAAGTTATTTCAAGGCTTTTAGCTGTTACAGATGTTCAAAAATCATCTGTAACACATCTGTATCAAATCATACATCTGTAACACTCAATCATCTTCCATCCATACCCTTATTAATTTTCCGTTTATCCTTTTTGCTTTATTAACTAATCCATAATAAGAAGCTACGTTTCTTCCAAACTCTATTTTTGAAAAGGGAGAAAAATTATTCTCACTACAAAAAACGGTGTACATTCTGTATACATCAGGCACAGATTCATTAATTATTTCTTTCTTATTAACCTCATCAAAAAATAAAAGTATTGGATTATTATTTTTTTCATATTCGTCAAGCTCTTTTTGTACTTTTTCTGACTTAGTAAAACTTTTATTTTTAAGAACTCTTTTAAGTCCCTCTATTCCTAATCTTATTAAATATTCTAAAGATGATTTTTTTAGAAGTTTATGTTTTATATAAGGATCAAAATCAGGATCATCTTTATTAAAATTAGCATTAAAAGGAATTATAATTAATCTTCTTTGAACTGCACCAGTCCTATCTTTAATTCTTGGTATTTGATTAGCTGAAAATATAAATTTGGAATAATTATTAAATTCAAAAGGATCTTGTCCTTTCTTTTCAACGTTTACTCTATCTCCAGTTACTAACTTTTTAAAAAGGGCGGGATTAGCCACAAATTCATCACCTATATCA
>OGSY01000674.1_pt1 | contig 13760 bp, 16 predicted proteins | sample 1574281 | NCBI WGS metagenome assembly OGSY01 (sample SAMN03295855, study PRJEB24534) | human gut metagenome | isolation source: fecal sample 5 from infant 8 | host: Homo sapiens | place: USA: Pittsburgh, PA | collected 2014-07
AAGTTCTTCTTTTTCTCTAAAAAGTTTTTCTTTATCCTCTTGCAAAGCCCTATTTTTAAGTTTTAAATATTCAATTTCACTTTTTAAATACTCTATAAAATCACTATTTTTTTGAACTTTTTCCCTTAAAGGAGTTTGTTTTTCATCTAAGATTACATATTTCACGCCATCTTCTTCAAAACTTTTTATTGTATTTCTTCTTATTCTATTATAAATAGCTTCTTTTGAAACTCCAAGCTTTGAAGCCGCATCAGCAATGGAAAGTTTTTGCATATTACTAACCTTACCTAATAATTTTAGTAGATATTATCTCAAATTTAGGCTAAAAGTCTTATAAAATGAAGTTTATTATTTATACACTAGCTAGAAAAATAGCTAGCTAGTGTTTTTTGGGCTTAGAGTCTTGATTCATAGCGTCTTAGCATATAAAGTCTTTTTAACATTTTTTTGCGAGCTGAAATTTTTTGTTTTTTACGAATTTCAGTATTTGGCTCAAAAAATCTTCTAGCTCTTGATTCAGTAACAATTAAGTTTCTGTCAGTTTGTTTCTTAAACTTTCTATACGCTTCGTCAAAAGACTCGTTTGGATGCACTTTAATACCAGGCAATCCAATCACCACCTTTCATAAAAATTTGAACAGAAATTATACTTAAAAAAAGTTAAATTTACAAATTTAACTTTTTTATAACTTAAATAATAGTAAAATGATAAATAAATTTTATAAATTTAAAACAGATTTATCATTATTAAGGAGCTTAAAATGCCTAATGAGTTGAATTTTCAAACAAATTACACGAAAAAAAGGTATTTTGTCTTTTCTTTTATTGCACTAATTGCTTTAATATTGCCCTTTATTAGAATTGGCGGAAATCACTTTTTCTTACTAAGTTTTGATAAAAAGGAACTTCATCTTTTATTTTCAGTTTTTTCAACCCAAGAGCTTTTTTTAATGCCTTTTGTTTTAATAATGGCGTTTTTGGGGGTCTTTTTTATAACAACTTTAGGTGGTAGAATTTGGTGCGGATGGGCTTGCCCTCAAACTAGCTTTAGAGCGTTTTATAGAGATTTTATCTGCACAAAACTTCTTAAAATAAGAAAAAATATAAAAAACAAACAGATAAATCCAAGTGGTCAGTTTGTAAAAAAATTAATTGCAAAACTCATTTGGGCATGTCTAACTCTGCTAATGGCTTCGAATTTTATGTGGTTTTTTATTCCACCAGAAGATTTTTTTAGATATTTAGCAAATCCAAGCGATCACCTTTTAATGATCGGTATAGTTTTAGGAATTGCTTTATTTATTTTTATAGATATTGTCTTTATAGCTGAAAATTTCTGTATTTACATCTGTCCTTACGCAAGAGTTCAATCGGTAATGTTTGATGAAAACACATTTCAAGTTATTTATGATGAAAAAAGAGGCGGTAAAATTTATGATGAAAAACATAATAAAATAAACGATCGCCCAACTGGTGAAAATGATGAATGCATTGGATGTTTGGCATGTGTAAAAGTGTGTCCCACTCATATAGACATAAGACGAGGAATGCAACTTGAGTGTATAAACTGCCTAGAGTGTGCTGATGCCTGTAGCGGTATTATGGCAAGAAAAAACAGACCTTCTCTTGTTAGATGGACAAGTGAATATGCACTAAATAATGGTAAAACTAAAATTTTAAGATTTAGAACTGTTGCTTATATGGTTGCTTTGTCTATTGCATTTGTGGCTCTTTTAATAGTTGGATCAAAAAGAGAAACTATGCTTTTAAACATCAATAGAGATAGTAGCTTTTATAATTTAAAGGTTGAAAACAGTCAAGTTGTTATTGAAAATAACTATATATTTTTAATAGAAAATACAGATAAAGTAGCTCATGAGTTTTATTTCGAAACAAACAATGACAAAATAAGTGTTAAAAAGCCTAAAAAGCCTGTAAAAATTGATGCAAGAAAAAAAGATAAAATAATTGTGACTTTAGAGGCAAATGAAGGTGCTTTTGAAAAAAGCAATGTTGATATAACTATTCCTTTGGTAATTAATGCTTATGCTACTGATAACAAAGAAAATATAAATGTTAAAAGAGATACTATTTTTGTTTATCCAAAAAATAGCGTTATAGAAAATAAGCTAAAATAAAGGCTTTAAGTGGAATTTAATTTAGAAAACAAAAGAGCAAAAAATAGATGTGAGACCATTTTAGAAGATGCTCTTTATCTTTTTTTAAAAAAAGGGTATGCAAACACAAGTTTAAACGATATAGTAGAAAAAAGTGGCGGCTCACTTGCTACGATTTATAAATATTTTGAAAATAAAGAAGGTCTTTTTAAAGCAATTGTTTTAAAAGCAATTTCTAAATTTAAAGATGATATTGAAAAAAATATAAGTGTTAGCTCAAATTTAAATCTTGAAGAGTTTTTATTTAAATTTAGTGAGCTTTACTTAACACTTATCTTAAGTCCAAAATCCATAGCACTACATAGACTTATTTTAAGTGAAGGCTTTAATATGGAAAATCACAACATAGGCAAACTTTTTGCCGATGAGTGTTCCAAATTTTTAAATGAGTATTTGATTGATTTTTTAAAATCCTGTAAAAAAACTGAAAATTTAAATATCGAAGATATAAGTAAATTTGCAAATATTTACATTTTTGCTATAAAAGAACCATTTTTTTATAGTTCACTAATAAATTCAAAAGAGGTAAAACTTACACAAACAGATAAAAAAGCACATATTTATAAAACTATAAAAATGCTCTTATATGGATTTTTAGGTTAATTTTACTAATAATTTTTAAAATAAATAGCTTGACAAATAAAAGCTAAAAAGATAGAATCAAATTTTATTTTAGTGTAATAATAATTACACAAAGTCTTAAAAAAGGAAATTTAATATGAAAAAAAAGCTACTAATTATCATTTCTTGTTTGCTTTTAATAACAGGTTGTGATTCTAGCAAAAAACAAAACCAAGGCAAAGAAGCTATGAAAAGAGCTCAAGGGCCTGTTCCAGTAGCCACTTTTACAGCTAAAATGGCAGATGAGCCAATCACACTAAGATATCCAGCAAGAATTGTAAGTGATCAAAGTGTTGATATTATTGCAAAAGTTCCTGGAACTTTGATAAAGCAATACTTTAATCCAGGTGATTTTGTAAAAAAAGGCGACATTTTATTTTTAATTGAGCCTGACAAATACGAAGCTGCCTATGAGGTTGCAAAAGCAAATTTGGCACTTTCAAAAGCAAATTTTGAAAGAGCAAGGCTTGATTATAATAGAGCTATAAAACTTAATAAAACAAAATCAATAAGCCAAAAAGAGCTAGATACTGCAGTTGCAAATTTTAAAAGTGCAGAAGCTTCTATAAAAAGCTCAGAAGCTTTGCTTAAAAATGCAGAAGTTGATTTAAACTACACAAAAGTAATAGCACCATTTGATGGTATTTTAGGCGATAAATATCAAGATGAAGGTGCTTATGTAGGGCCTCAAAATCCAAATTTAATCCGCCTTACAAAGCTTAATCCTATTTATGCAAAATTTGCAATTGCTGATGTTGATGCGCTTAGAATAAACTCAAAAACACAAAACAATGAATGGGTGCAAAAAGAAACTTTTACCAAATTTTATGTAAAAGATATGGAATTTGATGGAAAGACTATTTTTATAGATAAAGTTATAAATCAAAAAACAGGCTCGGTTGATGCAAAGGCTATATTTGATAACAATGACTCAAAACTTTTACCAGGAAGTTTTGGAACTGTTGCTATGAGTGGACTTTATCAAAAAGATGGTTTTAAAATACCTCAAATTGCAGTTCAACAAGATGCAACAAATACTTTTGTATATGTTATAGAAAAAAATGCAACTACAAAAAAAATAGTTGATATAGTTTTTCAAACAAGTGAATTTGCTATTATTTCAAAAGGACTTACAAATGGTGATAAAATTATAATTGATAATTTTATGAAAATAGCTCCTGGAGTTCCCGTAAAAGAAATAGAGGTTAAATAATGTTTTCAAAATTTTTTATCCATAGACCAGTTTTTGCATCTGTAATTTCTATAATTATAGTAATTGCTGGAATAATTTCTATGAGAGTTTTACCAGTTGAAGAGTACCCTCAACTAACTCCTCCAAGAATTGTAGTTAAGGCAATTTATAGTGGTGCAGATGCCCAAACTATTGCAGATACTGTTGCAGCTCCACTTGAAGAGGCAATTAACGGTGTTGAAAATATGATTTATATGCAATCAACTTCAAGCTCATCAGGCGAAATGTCATTAAGTGTTTATTTTGATGTAGGAACTGATCCACAAGAAGCATTGGTAAATGTTAATAACCGAATTAGAATCGCTCAAGCTTCTCTTCCTGAAGAAGTTCAAAGAATAGGTGTAAATGCATCTGAGATGAATCCTAATATTTTAGAAGTCGTGCAATTTTATGATCCAACAGGCAAAACTGATATAGTTAAGTTAAATAACTATATAAACATAAATGTCGTTGATGAAATAAAAAGAGTTCCTGGAGTTGGAAATGCTATTTTATTAGGAAATAAAAATTACTCTATGAGAATTTGGATAAAACCTGATTTACTTCAAGAATACAAAATAACAATACCTGAAGTAATCGCATCTATTAGAGAGCAAAACAGTCAGTATGCAACAGGTAAGATTGGTGAGCAACCAATGACTACTGAAAATCCATATGTTTATACAGTTAAGCCAGAAGGTCGTTTAAAATCAATAAAAGAATTCGAAAATATAATTTTAAGAAGTGATAAAAACGGCTCAACTTTAAAACTGAAAGATGTAGCTGAAATTTCACTTGGAGCAGAAAACTATGCTTTTGAGGGCTTTATGAAAAAATATCCAGGAGCTCCTGTTTTGATATTTACACAAAGTAATGCAAATGCTCTTGAAGTAGCAACTGCAGTTAATACAAAATTAAAAGAATTATCTGATTCTTTTCCAGACGGACTTACTTATAAAGTTCCTTACGATACCACAACTTTTGTTCAAATCACAATAAAAGAGGTGGTAAAAACATTTATAGAAGCTATGGCTTTAGTTTTTATAGTAATGTATCTATTTTTAGGAAACATAAGAGCTACAATCATTCCTATGCTTGCAGTTCCAGTATCTATTATAGGGTCTTTTGCTGGACTTTTAATAATGGGGTTTTCTATTAATATGATAACACTTTTTGCGATGATTTTAGCTATTGGTATAGTCGTGGATGATGCAATTATAGTCATAGAAAATGTTGAAAGAATTTTAGAAGAAGAGCCAAATTTATCAGTCATTGAAGCAACCGATAAAGCAATGGGTGAAATTGTTGCACCAATTATTTCCATTGTTTTAGTTTTAAGCTCTGTTTTTATACCAGTTGCTTTTATGGAAGGATTTGTTGGAGTCATACAAAAACAATTTGCCTTAACCATGGTCGTAGCAGTCGCAATATCTGGATTTTGTGCTTTGACCTTAACTCCTGCACTTTGTGCTTTAATGCTAAAAAAAGAAAGAGGCAAGCAGTTTTGGTTCGTAAGAAAATTTAATGAATTTTTTAATCTAAGCACAAGAATTTACTCAGCTGGAGTTCAAAAAGTACTAAAGCATATAATTCCATCTTTAATAATTGTAGCAATTATGATATTTGCAATTACAAGTTTATTTAAAATAGTTCCAAGTGGCCTTGTTCCAAATGAAGATAAAGGAAGCTTAATAGTCATGAACACATTACCATCAGCTTCTTCAATAGCAAGAACAATAGACCATGGTCATTTACTTGGAAATTCGGTAGAACAAGATAAAAATGTTGATTTGTATGCGCTTATGGCAGGATATGATTTAGTATCAGGCTCTTTAAGGGAAAATGCGTCTGTTATGTTTATAAAACTCGCTCATTGGAATGAAAGAAAAGATCTTAGCCAGTCATCATTTGCACTTGCTGGAAAATATAATAAAATGTTTTCACAAAATAGAGATGGAGTAAGTTTTGTTGTAAATCCACCACCAATTACAGGTCTTTCAATGACAGGTGGATTTGAGCTTTTTGCACAAACAACTACTGGAAAAACATATGCACAAATGCAAGAAGATATGAAAAAAGTTATTGCTGCTGCAAATAAACGAGGAGATTTGTTTTTAGTAAGAACTAGTCTTGATACAAATTTCCCACAATATAATTTAACATTAGAAAAAGATAAAATTAAAGCGTATGGAGTAAGCATAAATGAGTTATTTGCCACAATTAATTCAACCATAGGAAGTTATTATGTAAATGATTTTAATATGCTTGGCAAAACATTTAAAGTTAATATTAGAGCTAAATCTAATTTTAGAGATTCAGAAGCTGCATTTAGAAATATATTTGTAAAAAGCCATACAACAGGCGACATGATACCAGTAAATTCACTCGCTAAACTTGAAAGGAGCCTTGGACCTGACAATGTTGATAGATTTAATGCTTATCCAGCAGCCAAGGTTATGGGCGAACCAGCTCCTGGATATACCTCAGGTCAAGCAATAAAAGCTATTTCTGAAGTATTTAAAGAAGTTTTTCCTGATAATGATTATATTCTTGGATGGTCAGGAACAGCATATCAAGAGGTTCATTCAGCTGGAACTGGAATGATAGCATTTATCTTTGGGCTAATTTTTGTTTATTTAATTTTAGCTGCACAATACGAAAGATGGCTTATGCCAGTAGCAGTTTTAACTGCGGTTCCTTTTTCAGTATTTGGAGCTTTGTTTACAACATGGGCAAGAGGCTTAAGCAATGATATATATTTCCAAATAGGGCTTTTACTCTTAATTGGCCTTGGTGCAAAAAATGCTATTTTAATTATAGAATTTGCGATGGAAGCTCACGAAAAAGAAGGAAAAAATCTTTTTGAAGCAAGTATTCAAGCTGCAAAACTTAGATTTAGACCAATTGTAATGACATCACTAGCATTTGCATTAGGAGTTTTACCAATGGTATTTAGCACAGGAGCTGGTGCAGCATCAAGACACTCTATTGGAACAGGTGTTGTAGGTGGAATGATAGCAGCTTCAACAATAGCAATTTTCTTTATTCCTATGTTTTATTATATGATTGAAAATTTTAATATTTGGCTAGGTAAAACTTTTGGCAAAGATGACAAGCAAAATAGAAAGGTAAAAAATGTTTAATAAAAAATTACTTCTTACTCCTTTGGTATTGTTTTGTTTAGCAGGGTGTTCTTTTAAGCCAGTTACTCCACTTAAAGACACAAGTTACACTTCAACTTACGATGAAGCAAATATAAATGCTTTTTGGTGGAAAGAGTTTAATGACGCTGTTTTAGACGATCTTATTGCTAGTGCATTAAAATATAATTCTGATTTAGCACTTGCTTTAAATAACATAGAAACATCAAGAGCAAATTTGGGACTTAGCAAAATAGAGTATTTGCCAAATGTAAATTACCAAGGAAAAGCCTCAAGAGGCGCTCCAAGTGGTGATTTAAATTCTTATGCTTCATATAATGCAAGTGCTGTTTTAAACTACGAACTTGATCTTTGGGGGAAAGTAAGAAATAGCGTAAAAGCTAAAAATTCCCTTTTTAAAGCCACAAAATATGACTATGAAGCAGCGAGATTAAGCATCGCAAGTAGTGTTGCAAATAGCTATTTTAAACTACTATTTTTAAAAGAGCAAGAAAGCGTTTTAAAAGATACATTAAAAAGTTATGAAGATACATTTAAATTTAGGCAAAATCAATTTAGTGTTGGAGCAATAAGCTCAATCACGCTTTATCAGGCCAAAACTCAAGTTGATAGTGCTAAAGTAAAACTAACAAATGTTATAAATGAACTTTCAAATACAAACACAGCACTTGCTATTTTAACAGGCAAAAGTTATGATGATATTTTATATAAAGATATAATTACAAATAAAATTCATCAACCAACCCCACCAGAAGTTCCAAACGGAGTTCCTTCAGATCTATTATTAAGAAGAGCTGATGTTGCTGCAAGTTTAGAAAGACTAAAGGCAACAAACTTCTTAGTAGGCGTAGCAAGAGCTAATTATTTTCCAAGTTTTTCATTAACTGGAGTGTTTGGATACACAAGTATGGAATTTGATAGATTATTTATAGAAAATGCCAATAGCTGGAGTGCTGGAGGATCTTTAGTTGGCCCATTGCTTGATTTTGGAAGAAGTGCAAAAAGAGTTGAAATAGCAAATTTAGAACAAAATGCAAGCTTTATAAATTATGATAAAACTTTGAAAGAAGCCTTTGGAGAAGTTAGAAATGCCCTTGTTGGTAGAGAAAACGCAATTTCAAAACAAACTGATATGGCAAATTTACTAAACTCACAAGAAAAACTTTACAACATTGCAAATGAAAGATTTAAAACTGGCTATAGTGATAACTTGGAGTTGCTAGATGCTCAAAGAGGATATTTATCAGCTAGACTTGAATATGCAGCTTCAAATTTAGAAGTTTCAAATAGCGTTGTTGAAGTATTTAAGGCTTTAGGTGGCGGGTTTAAAGTTGAAGATAACAAAACAAAGCAGATGCTTGAATCAAATGCAACTATTATTCCAACCTCATCAATAAATCCATTTAAAAATTTGAAATAATTATACTTAACCAAGCTTTTTAACTTGGTTAAGTTTTTTAAAAATTTATTCTTTAGTAAAAACTTTTAAAATAAATATTAAAAGTTTTATACAATACTCTAGTTTTACAATATAATCCCTCAGCATTATATTGTAAAATTTCATCGATAAAAATTAGTGAAATTTAAGGTACAATCATGCTCATATCTTAAATTTTTTGATAAAAATTTTGTAAAAATACATTTTATGCGAGAAATAAAGATAAAATTTGATTTTTCTTGACATTTATAAAAAAATCTTGTATAATTCTCCTTTACTTTTAAGTTACGGGGCGTAGCGCAGTCTGGTAGCGCATCTGGTTTGGGACCAGAGGGCCGAAGGTTCGAATCCTTTCGCCCCGACCATTTACAGATGGTGAGTGTAGCTCAGTTGGTTAGAGCATCAGATTGTGGTCCTGAGGGTCGTGGGTTCGATTCCCATCACTCACCCCATTTAAAGAATGTTTGTTGCGTTCGTAGCTCAACTGGATAGAGCAACAGACTTCGGATCTGTAGGTTGAAGGTTCGAGTCCTTTCGAGCGTACCATTGTTAATAATATTGTATGCGTCCTTAGCTCAGCTGGATAGAGCAACGCCCTTCTAAGGCGTAGGCCAAAGGTTCGAATCCTTTAGGGCGTACCATTTATAGCTAGTGCGGATGTGGTGAAATTGGCAGACACGCCAGACTTAGGATCTGGTGCCTCACGGCGTGAAGGTTCAAGTCCTTTCATCCGCACCATTAAGCTATTTTTTATCTCTCAAGGCCCCTTAGAATCTATACTTCAAACTTATAAAAATAAACTGAATGTAGCCTATGTATGGCCATAATTTAATTCTTGTATTTTTTATAATCCTTAAAGATAAAATCTTTTATTCCTCATTATTGAATTTAACTGATTTTCTTTAAATGCATGAGTGTTTTGGCAATAGATAGATAGATTTTTTTGAGTGTAAATCATCCGATATTATGTAGCATCTGCACAAGACTTTTATCGTAAAATCGGCTAAAATTCTGCTAAATACTTTATACATAAAGGATAAAAATGGCAGAATCTCATATTTTTAAATTAGACAGTATTCTTTTTTTCCTTGCTGCTCTTCTCTTATCTGCCCTATCCCAGTCCCAGTTAAGGAATTTTTGTTTTATGCTACGATATTCTCCTATTGTAAAATGGTTAATATCATTGCATATCTCTTCGATAGACAACTCTAACCTATAAGCAGCACTACTTTTATGATAAGATGTTCCAATCTTATCAGCTATATGATTTTGAAATATTTCATATATGAAAGGTTTTCCACCATATAACTCTGTTTTTTCTACCGTTTCATTAGATAAAACAATATCTTGTCTGCCACACTCATTTAGTGTCAAACCATATGTATTGACATAGGTTTCAATCGTATCATCTGAATATATTTCATATACTTCCATATCCCATCTCCTAAATATTTTATTAATTGTATCATTATTTTTTATCACTATAACAAAAAACTAAGCTCCTAGCCTTTCAACAACTCTTTTATTACCTTGCCAATAGCCTGTAAATTCGTTTGAAATAGAGTTGTCTTTTAAACATCTATCTCTAGGATATCGTTAGCTATTTTACCATTATCCCATCTTTTAGCATCTTCTCTATAGGCTACTTCATTTGCATAATTTGATAAATATAAAACTCCAACTCTATGAATTTGACCATATAACATTCTCCTAAATCTTGAATTATAGCTTTCTGATTGATTGTTATTTATTCCATCTGCTGTTGAGTACTCTTTTGATGATTTACTCGTTTAAGATTATAATTAGCGACTAAATCGTCATATGCACTATTTTCATCAGTATGAATTTCCGAGTTTATATCTATGTTGAATTTTGCAATTTTTTTAATATCTAAGCTATTTTCACTTTTTAATATAAAAGTTTTAGTTAAATTTGAGCCATAATTAGCTCTTTGCTCTAGGGATAAAACAACTCTCTTATTTGGTTTATATGCTTTTCTTCTATCTATTCTATCATTGATATTGTTTTTTGGTCTTATATAATTTCCTACATAAACACCATCTATTTCTACAACTCCTTTTAGTTTTTTATCTGAGTTATACTCCATTAAGCTTTCTCTTATTTTGTGAAGTAATACCCAAGCAGTCTTATATTGAACTCCTAAATCTCTACTAAATTATAAAGTAGATATACTTTTTGTTGCGTTTGAAAATATAATAATAGTTAGAAGTATAGTTTTATACATTAATTTATGAGAGTTAAAGATGGTTCCACTTGTAACACTAAATGTATGATTGCAATCTTTACATCTATGTTGCAATCTTGATTTAATAAAATAATGATTATTAGCGCTACCACATTTAGGACAAACTGGTAAATTTTTCCATCTTATTTTTTTAAAATATTCATAACACTCTATTTCACTCATATTTGCTACTTTTTTAACAGAAATTATTCTGGCTTTTGCTGATAATAAAAAATGAGATGACATTTTATATTCTTAATCATCATATATGATGATATTATATCATTTAAAATCTTATATTATCATAAAAAAAGATTATTTATCATTATATATAGTGATATTATTGCTTTTATGAATACAATATGATAAAATGTTATAAAAAATTAAGGATAAGAATATGTTAGGAACAAAAATAGTGATGGATGAGGATAAAATCATAAAAGAAAAAAGATATGATCTTAATAAAATTTATAAAACTTTAGATGATACAGCTTATAATTTTTCTTTTACAAAAAAAGATAAATTTACCTACATTGCAAAAGACGATGAAGAAGCCCTAAGCAATATGGGACGATTTTGTTTTGATACTCTTATGAATTCTAAATGGTTTATTGAGAATGTTAAAGAGTGGTTATTTTTAGATAGTGAAGAAGGAAATAGTGATATGATGGTTGAAATAAAAAAGGCTATATAAAAATGAGAAAAGCAATAAATTTTGATATGGATACTAAAAAATTAAAAGAAAAAGGCTTTGAACATTTATCCACTCCTTATAGTATAGTTAAAAATTTTATGATAAATAATAATTTCATACATCAACAAGGAAGTGGTTATGTTTCTCAAAAGCAAATGAACAAAAAAGAAATATTAAAAATTATAAATAAAATGAAAAATGAGCTTCCTTAGGCCATTGGATGTTTTTCAGATATAGTATTCAGCAATATAGATGAAAAACAATTTAATTTAACATCATATTTCAATGAAGAAATTGATAACTCAAGTATAGAAGATAAAAAAATAAAACTAAGCAATGATATTGATTTTGGTATGTAAAAATGAAAAATTATGAAAAACAAGCAAAACTTATATTAAAAACAGAGATGGCAAAAAGAGATATTGACTATCCAATGCTATCTAATTTATTAAAAGAAATAGGCGTTAATGAGACAAGAGAAAACTTAGCAAATAAAATAAACCGTGGCAAATTTAGTTTCGCTTTTGCCCTGCAAATTTTAGAAGTTTTACAGTTGAATAATTTAAATTTAAACAACTATAATATTCATGATGATTTAACTTTGTATTAACTATAGTTTCAATTTAGTTATGCTTAATTTATTTAATAGACGCCAGTATATAAAATTCTAGCCAAAAAAAGATTAAAAGTCTTGTGTAGATGCTACATAATAACGAAATCATCTCTAAAGTTGTAGGCTCTTGTTAAGCTATCTTTTGCAATAAATTTAACAATACTTTCTATTTGTAGTTGAAATCTATCCGAAAAAATGATTAGCATAATTTAAGCCTTTAAGCTTTCTAATAACTCATCTGTAAAGGTCTTTATTTCATCAAAGCTACAAGTTTTCATCGTGCCTTTTTTTACTTGCTCGATTGTGTCCAATACTTCATCTTTGATTTTATCTTGCTTATCTATTTTGATATTTAAGTTATTAACACTTATAAAATCTAATAATTTATCTATTGTGTTTTTATCAGCGTGCAAAGTTATAGTTTGCATTTTGCAAAACTCCTTTTAAAGTCTAATGTTAAAACTTTTTATTTGCTCCAAAGATTTTTTTAAATATTCATATTATATTTAAAATTTAAAAAGATATCACATATTTTTTTATAAATAAGTTTTCTTATAAATTTATTGTTTTTATATTTTTCGTAAGTTAATGGGTAATTTGGGATATTTTCAATTTTTAAAATAGTTCATCATTAAATTAAAGCTCTTTGTCGGCTGTTTTTAAGATAAAAGCAGTTAATGTTTTCCAACTCTTTATAAAAATGGCTTGAATGAATAATCATCAAAAGTCTTCTATAGAGTTGTAAATATTTCTTTTTACTTCATCGTGGCTTAAAAGTTTAGCTGTTCCATTATGAATTTCTTTGCTGCGTTTTAAAACTTCTTTATAAATTTCATCATCGCTTAAAGTTGGTAAATCATCATCAAAATTACTTTTAATGTCTATTTTTTGGTTTTGTTCTTTTGCTAGTTTTTCAAGTAGTTTTATAGCTTCATTTAAAAAGCTTTGATTTGCTTGTATTGTTACAATATTTTGCATTTTTACCCCTTTATAGCTTATCAAAGCCCTAAAATAAGATTTTATTGATTAAGTTATTTTATATTTAAGGCCTTGAATATAGGGCTATTATACAAAAGCCAGCTTTTAAATTTGCTAAATTTTATCAAATATTTTTAAAACTTCATTTAAGCCGTTATCTTTGGTTAGCTTTGCATATCTCATCGTTTGCTTAATGTCTTTATGATTTAGCAGTTTTTGAATTGTAAAAATATGCTGTAAAATGTCTATCACAACTCTATTAGCATCTATTATTGTTTACAAAATATATATCTTTATAATCCGTATTATAAAAATTGGCTTCAATAAGCTTAATCAACTATAATAGGTCAAATATTTACAATTGATTTGCACTTAGAGTACGTATTTTAGTAAAATTATGGATTATAAACATATTATTTTGTTATATTATGCTACTAAATATATGACATTTATAAGTGGGTTATATATTTCTATAGATCTATATATAATCAAACTTAGGATATAGTATCTCGTTTCGTTAAGTCCTAGGCCATTTCATCCATGCCATTAAGCTACTTTTATGCATATAAAAATTAATAAAAACTACACTTCCAATCCTATTT
>OGSY01000682.1_pt1 | contig 13664 bp, 14 predicted proteins | sample 1574281 | NCBI WGS metagenome assembly OGSY01 (sample SAMN03295855, study PRJEB24534) | human gut metagenome | isolation source: fecal sample 5 from infant 8 | host: Homo sapiens | place: USA: Pittsburgh, PA | collected 2014-07
GATTAATATAATAGGATTCATTAGAAAATAATCTTTTATAAATAAACCAATTCTTTATAAAAATACATGAAAAAGATATAAAAAGTATAAAGTTAAATAAATTAATAGCGTTTGTTTTCATTTAATTCTCCCCGTTATATTAAAATCTTAATTTAATATTAACAATTTATGTATATTATGTAAAGTTTATAACAATATCCATGTTTTTAACAATGCATATTGTTTATTATTTTGTTTATTTGCTAAAACTTTAACATCATAAAATATAGCTACAACATGTGTTATATATAGTTGAATACTATTGTACTTATATGAAAGCTTAATTATGATTTCCGAAGTGTCTAGTTTTATTACAATGAATTTATTTTTAGGCATAAGAAAAGAGCATACCAATTGATATACTCTCTATTATTTATAATTAAAATCTAAATGCTTCTATATCAAACAATTTATCTAAATCTTCTTCACTTAGATCATTTAATGTATTAAATTTTTTTATTTCACTCTTTTTACTTAACCATTTAATTTGTTGCTCTAATATATAAATATCTCTAGCATGACTATTTATAGTATTCTTAAGAGATAAAATATAACTTTCATTATCTAAAACTTTATCACATAAAATAGAAACTACTTCTTTAAATCTTTCATCTTCTTGATTTTTTATAAATTTTCTAAGTTCATCATCATCGAACATTCTATTCAATACATAATCATTTACATATCTATAAGAAAACCTATGTCTATCTACTATTTTTCTACTAAACCTGTCTTCCATTTCTCTTTCATTATCTGTATCTATGCTAAGTATATCTTCCAACAAAACATATTTAACTCTATAAGAAGAAGAGATTTCATAATCCAGCACATCATTATAATCAAACTTCTGAAATGTTGTATGATGACTTTTTAAAACTCCATCTTGGAAATATAATATCATATTTTGATTTCCATTTAATGCTTTAGTTGTATGAATTAGAAATGCTTTATTTTCTTTATCTTCTGTTTCGTAAATAATATTATCTATAAAGTCTCTAACTGTTTTTTCTGAATGTTCTATTACATTACCATCATTTCTTAATCTCAATATCATACATATTTCCCCTTTAGATTATTTAAAGATTTCTATATTTCTCTCTTAAATTGGTTGAATTACACCTACGTCTACTACTTTTATTACTACTCTCTAACTCTTTAATCCGATTTTTTAAAACCTTATTCTCAGTCTTAAGCATTATATTTTCATTAACTATATGACAGCAATTACACATAATACTACACCCCACAACTTTTAAACTTATTATTTTACATTTATTGTAATATATTTTACATATTTTGTAAATATGTAAATAAAAAAAGTATACCAAATTAATGATATACTTTTCATAATTTAATTTCTAATTTTACCTCTATGATCTATTATATATATATTACTATTTTCTAATTTAACTTCAATATAACTTTTTTCAACAAACATTTCAATAACTTTTTTCAAATCAGATAAATGCTTTTCTGTTAAATTATAATTACTACACACTATTTTATCTAAACCAGCTAATTCTACTATTGTTTTTCCCATACCATAAGTAATTGTATTTTTAGGTATGACTTGACCTATGCTTAATAAAATTTCTTTATTAATATTAAATACTAATGACTTTTGATATAAATCCATTATTTCTTGATATATTATAATATCTCCTTCATTTAATATTCCACTTATAGTATTATAATTAATAAACTTACTTTCTATTTTATTACTATAATCAGCTAAATTCATATAAAATATGCTTAATAGCAAGCATTGTCTATATGTTAATTTTTCAAATACTTTTAATAAAAAATTAAACTCATCTGCATCTAAATAATTTATAAATCCAATATTAGCTAACATATTTCCATAAAAAATTTGTTTCATTTCTTGTGACTCTCTTTGACTAGTAATGACTATAGATTCAAATACTTCTTCTGCATCATTTTTCCCATTAGGCTTTTCTTTGAAAAAATCATCTTCTCTTAATTTATCACCATTATTCATAAGTTCTTTAATCTTATCTATTGCACTAATCATGCAATTTGTAACTCTTTGCTTTTCCCATTCTGTCAATTGACATGGATCTAGTTTTTCTGCAATTTTTTGTATCATTTTACATGAAGCATTTTTGCCTATAGTTCCACTAATAGCAGTTGGATCTCCAGTAGTTGTATTAATAGCAGATGCTATAATATCACCCATCAAATCTTGTCCATTTTCTAAAGCCTTTTTTAAATCTTTCCTTACTTTTCTTATATTCATATAACCACCTTATTTAAAATTCTCATTAACTCATTAATAAATTTAATTGCTAAGTTGCTATATTTGTCATTTCAGTTTATCTATTCTTTTATAAACTTTTCTTTTAATCTATATCAATAATTTCTTTTATAAATAATTTATAAAAGCATGAATTTCCCTCTGCATCTATATGCTTAAGGTTATCTAAATCATATTTTACTTCTAATAACACCGAATCTCCTTTTTTATAATAACATGAACTCAATACATATTCTTTATTACCAACATAGATTCCACCAAAACGTTTATGAGTATCTTTTGCTATAATATATTCTCCAACTTTATATTCAAAATTACTCTCATAATTACTAATTAATTTATTATCATTTTTAAATACTGCTTTGTATAACTTAAATTTTTCTTCAATATATTCTTTTGATACTCGAATATATTCAATATCTTTTTTAAATTCAGAAAACTCTTCAAGAATCCTATAATTTTCACCATATATTGTACATTGAAGTTTATCTTTGAATATCCCTATATTTCTACCATCTTTTAATTTACAATATAATACTTTTATTTTCTGCTCACCTCTCACTTAAAAATTTACTTCTATTCAAATATCTTAAAATCTTTGAATTTCTCTCTAATCTTATTTCCTATTTCACAATAAGTATCTAAATCTACACTCCAACCAGTACAATTAGTAATTTTCTTTTCTAGATTTTCTATCTTATCACCATAATATTCACTAGCACAAACATCTCCAAAATTGAACTCACAAGTTGAACAATTCTTAGGTAATTCATTATAAAGCTGCTTAGAATATTCTTTTTTTAGCTTTTTTAGTTCTTCTTGTCTTTCAGCAGCTCTTTTTAGTTCATCTTTTGGAAACTCAAATAAGTCTTTTTTATGCTTGTCCTCTTGTATTTTTCTATAATCTATTGTTTTGATAACTCTATCATTATTATCCAATATTTCAACTTTAACCTCATATTTCTTCAAAACATCTTTATCTATGTTTTCTACAAATTCATAATCTATATAATTAACTACATTGCCAGTTGTATTATGATCTAATATTTTTAAACCAGCTTCTCTTCTAAAGTCGCTCCAACCCCACATACCCATGTTACCATATATTCTGTATTTCATATTATTTCCTCCTAAGTAAAAAATAATTATTATAACAATATAATAACATATTGTGGAATTTTATAAAATCTTGTTTTTAATTAGCTTGTTTTTCCTCTATCTTTTTAGCTAAATTTCTTAATGCATTAATGTTTATAAGATATTTCTCATTTCTTACTTTCCCATTCTCTTTTAACCTATATCTAACTATAAAGTTCATATAATCAACTTTCCCTTTACAATCCGTAGCATTAAATAAGTAACTTTCATAAACTTGTCCAATTGTAAACACTGGTATATCTTCTTTTAAAATATTTATATGTTCAATTAGATTTGACTTAACTATTTCTTCTATGTTTTCAAGTTGCACTGAAAAATCATATAAATTATAATCTGAAATATTCTCTATATACAAATTATAATAATTTAAATGTTCTCTCCCTTGAATTTTATTTAAATTAAATTTAATTTTAGGTCTATTAACATCTTTATTTGTTTTCCAACTGAAAAACAAACCTCCTATTCCAGTAATAGCTCCAATTGTTCCTGTAATAACCCCCATTATATTTGATATATCACTCATTTAATTTATACACCTCTTTCTTATATTTTGATTATATCATTTTGCTATATCTTAATAAATCGAATATTTTATTAATTATAAACTTGACTTTTAAGTGCCAGAGGCTTATAAATCCTTAGGGGAGCTGAGTGAAGGCAGAGTTATTCCCTATACACAACATAAAAAAATTATGAAGTGCATAAGGAACTCTCAACTATAAATCCTCTTTTTCGCATCGTTTCAGTTGCCCTTATTAGTTAAGTATCATCAAACGTTATAAAGCTTGTCCTATAACTTCTGATACAGTTTCCCCACTCTTTAGAGTGCCAAACTACCACCGTGCCTTTTGTTTTTGGATATTGGTAGACACACACCTAAGCGTATATTATAACCATGACTCTAGCTATATCAATAAGGGTAAAATATAGCTAGTATAATATACTGTTGATTTTATTGCATCGGCTCAACTAACCTATGGAATTATTTATAGTTACTCCAAAGCTTATAACTAACCTATACTTAATTTATGGTATAGGAAATAAAGCCTTGCAAATCCTCACTTTTTTTGAGATAATACTATTAAAGTGTTGGTATATCCTTGTGTGAGGATATGCAAAGTTTTATTTAACAATATTTAGTTGTAATAAGAGTCAGGTGAGAGTGGCTCTTATTTTTTTACCAATTTTTCTTCTTCATATTTTCTAGTGGAGAAAACTTCAAGTAATTTTTTCTAATATCTGATGTCGTTAAATCTAAATATGCTTGTTCTGTTACTCTAACTGAGCTATGTCCTAATAATTTAGATAAGGTATAAATATCTCCTCCACTCATTAAGAACCTTTTTGCAAAGTTATTCCTTAATGTATGCGGTGTTATTTTTTTATCTATTTTAGCTCTCTTTAAATAATTTCTCATATGTTTTTCAAATGAATGTATTTGATATTGTCCTCCTCTATTAGTAACAAAAAGATACTCACTTCCAACATATCTATCTTTATATATAAGCCATTTCTCTAAAGTCCTCTGCATTATATTACTAAAGAACACGTATCTATCCTTTCTTCCTTTAGCTATTTCAGCTGATATAAATATAGTTTTATTCCTAATATCAACATCATCTTCTTTAAGCTCTAGACATTCTCCAATCCTCATACCAGTATCTAACAGTAATTGTATTATTACATAATCTCTATACTCTGAAAACAATGTTAAATCTAAGTTTTGTAATAACTTATTAAACTCATCTATTGTTACTTCTTGTTTAGGATTTCTACTAAATTTAATCCTTTTTATTTTGTTAGTGGGATTTTGTTTTAAATATTTATTATCCACACACCACTTAAAAAACATCTTTATAGTACCTACATAACTATCTAAAGTGCATAAAGAAATTGGTTGTCCAAAATCTCCCCTGTTTTGTGGTGAATTTATGTTTACATTATTTTCGTTGCTTACATAACTATACTTTCCCCTTTCTTTGGTAAATTTTATATAATTTCTTATATGTTCTTCCTTCACATCTTCTACGAAAATGACATTATAATCATCTTCCAAGAACTTAAATAATAATTTTAGACTTCTTTCATAAAGTCTTATACTAGCTCTCCTTAAATCTCTATATTTACAATCTGTCATAAAATCATCTAATATATCTAATATATCTAATAATTCATGTTTCTTTTTATTAAGAGTTCTTGCCATAACAAAAAAACACCTCCTGTTAATCTAATCAATTAACAAAAGATGTTTTTGTAACTTTTTAATTCATGTTTATTGGCATTTTTGTTATAGTATAATTATATAAATTACCATTCATCTAATTTATACCAAATATATTTTAACCTATACTTCCTCTTACTTTACCCATTCTTACTATCCACTCATTTAGGATTTTAAGTTCTTCTGTGCTGTTACGCATTACATTTTCCTCAAGTCCCATTAAGTGCATAATTATTGGTTTTGTAGTTTTAAGTAAAGTATGGTAGAATTCATTTTCGTTTATGAAGTCATAATCTAATCCAAGGTTAAGAATTTCATTTACATATTTCATGTCTTCTTTATATTCTTGTCTAGCCTCTTCATCTATTATCTTCTTAGAAACTCCTCCATTTGCAAATCTAGCAGCAAATGCTAAGTCTTTTCTTAAGATTGGGTATATTTCTAAAAGTTTATCTATACCTTCTTGACCATACTTAGTTTTTATTTCATTTAATGCTCTACCCATTCCCATAAGTTCTGGTGGCATTCCTAATGTGTACATAGCTCCAGTAAATGATATAGCTCTTGGAACTGCATATTCTTTTGAGTTATCTATGCTAAGAATTTCTTGTTTTAATACTTCATCCTTAACTAAATCTGCTACGTTGTCTAAGTTTGCTACTTCTCTATTATATTCTAATCCAGTTTTAGCTTTTGTTAATCTATCTCTATTCTTAGGAATAAAGTCAGATACAAATGAAACTGTATCTATTACCTTTAAGAATGTTTGAAGATAATGTTTTGAACAGATTCCTATGAATTCTTTCATTAAATCTTTATCTTCTTCACTGAAGTTTCTAGGTTTTGATTCCTCAATTTTTGCTTTTAATTCATTAACTGCATGTTTAGTTGCTTCTTCACCATGATCATATCTTAAGGCAGATTGGAATGTGAAAGTTTTAATTCCACTATATGTAGCAAGGATTTCATCTATGTTTTCTTCTGAGAAATGTCCTCTAAATGGAAGTGATCCACAACCTAATATTGGGCTTATAGTTACACCATGTTTTTCTCCCCATTTATAAGCTCCATCAACTGCCATAAGAACTGATAAAACTCCTGAAATTAATCCATAAGACATAGCAGTATCAGATCTTGCTATCATTATTCTAAGATCTTTTAAAATATGTCCTTTACTCTTTTCTATTTCATAATGCTCATCTAATATTCTATCTATGTTTACTAGTGCAGGTACATCCTCAACTAGAGGTATTATTCTAACACTATTTAAATCTAATTTAGTTTTGTAGTTTTTATTCCCCATATCAACTACTGAGTTAACTCTATCTTGAAACTCTGAAATTTCTTTACCAGTTTCAATCATAGGAACAACAACCTCTGAGATTGCTGGAATTCCAGTTAATTCTTTTGATTGAACATTTGTTTCAATTATAGACATTATACTCATAAGTTGTCTAAATACTGATTCTTTATTTGCATTAGGTATTCTAGGAGTTACCCTAACGTCTTTTCCTGGAATTATACCATTTGAAATTAATCCTAATGCTATTTGTGATGTTTGATGGTAAGGTGTTAACTTTCCTTCAAAATCTATCATAACTTCTTCTATTCCTAAACCACCTTTATCTTGTGGTGCTAATCCTTTTATCGCTTCTGCTGGTTCTTGTTGTATTGAAATATAAGTTTCTACATTATCCGGATGTTGAGTCATCATGGAACAAGGTATCTTCATAATAAGCCCCCCTTTTTTTGATTACAAAATGAAATTTACAAGTTAATTATATTGCAACAATATATTAAAATCAAGTGTTTTTAAAATAAAAATGCAATTTTTTTAAAAAACTACTTGCATTTTAAAGTTGCAAGAAAAGCTTCATAGATAAATTTAACAAAAAAATATTTTTATTATAACAAACTTTAATTTACTATCAATTGATTATTATTCGTAATATTAAATTATTTAAAGCTTATAAATTATATTATTCCCAAATAAATCATATTAATTTATTAGAAGCTATCTTTTTTAGGAGGCAATATGAACTGGGAGGAACTTTATAACTCAAAAAAAGTTACTGCTAGAGAAGCTATAAGCAAAATACACTCTAATTCAAGAATAGTCACAGGTCACGCAGTTGCTGAGCCTAAAATTTTATTAGATGAACTTGTTCTTAATTACAAAAATTTTCAAAACTTAGAGATACTTCACTTAGTTTCTTTAGGAAAAGGAGATTATGCAAAAAAAGAGATGCAAGGTCATATAAAACACAATGCTCTATTTGTTAATGCAAATACTAGAAAGGCTGTGCAGTCTGGATTAGCTGACTATACTCCAACATTCTTTTTTTGAAATACCTAGATTATTTAAGAAGGATTACTTGCAAATTGATGTTTGTATGCTTCAACTTTCTCCACCTGACAAGCATGGATATTGTAGTTATGGAACATCCTGCGACTATACAAAGGCTGCTTCTGAATGTGCTAAGCTTGTTATTGCAGAAATAAATCCTAATATGCCAAGGGTTTTAGGGGATAATTTCATCCATATATCTAATATTGATTATATTGTTGAAATTGATTATCCACTTCCAGAGTTAAAGTCAAAGCCTATAAATGACGTAGAAAAGGCAATTGGCGAAAATTGTGCTAAGTTAATAGAGAATGGATCTACCTTGCAGCTTGGTATTGGTTCAATACCTGATGCTGTTTTAATGTTCTTACATGATAAAAAAGATTTAGGAATTCATTCAGAAATGGTATCAGATGGTATTGTAGATTTATTTAATGAAGGAATTATAAATAACAAGCAAAAAAGCCTTCACCAAAATAAAATAGTTCTTACTTTTATGATGGGTACTAAAAAGCTTTATGATTTTGTAAATGATAATCCAGTTATAGAAATGCATCCTGTTGATTATGTTAACCATCCTGTTGTAGTTTCTAAGAATAATAAAATGGTTTCTATTAACTCCTGTCTACAGGTAGATTTATTTGGACAAGTTAATTCTGAATCCATAGATGGAAAACAATTTAGTGGTGTAGGAGGACAAGTTGACTATGTTAGAGGTGCTGGTATGTCAAAAGATGGAAAGTCGATAATAGCAATGCCTTCCACTGCATCTAAAGGCGCTATATCTAGGATAGTGCCTAAATTAGATTCCGGGGCATCAGTAACAACCTCTAGAAATGATATTCATTATATTGTTACTGAGTATGGAATTGCAGATCTAAGAGGAAAAACTTTAAAAGAGCGTGCCAAGGCACTTATAAGTATAGCTCATCCTAAGTTTAGAAATGAATTAGAGGATTATTACAAGAACTATTTTAATTTATAAAAATTAAGTGGGATGTATCAAGATAGCTTTTGATATATCCCACTTTTTAATTATTCTACTATTTCACCGATTAATGAGAATGGTTGTGCTCTAACTATTTTTAAGTTAACTAATTCACCTACTAGTTTTTCATCACCAGCAAAGTTAACTAATTTACCATTTCTAGTTCTTCCAGTTAATTTAGTTTCATCATTCTTACTTGGCCCTTCAACAAGAACTTCAACTACCTTACCTTCATATTCTTTATTCTTTATTACAACCTTTTTATTTATAGCCTCAACTAATCTATTGAATCTATCATGCTTTATGTCATCTGGAATTTGATTTTCCATTTTGTCAGCAGGAGTATGATTTCTTCTTGAATAGATAAATGTAAATGCTGAATCATATCCAACTTCTTCACAAAGACTTAATGTATCTAAGAAGTCCTCTTCAGTTTCTCCTGGGAACCCAATGATTATATCAGTTGTTAAAGTAACATCTGGTATTTCTGATTTTATTTTCTTAACTAAATCTAAGTAGTACTCTCTGTCATAATGTCTATTCATCTCTTTTAATATTCTTGATGATCCACTTTGAACTGGCAAGTGAACTTGCTCACAAAGCTTATCACATTCTTTTATAGCCATGATAACATCATCACTTAAATCCTTAGGATGAGAAGTCATAAATCTAACTCTCTCTAACCCCTTAACTTCATTAACTTTTCTTAAAAGACCAGCAAAATCTATATCTTCTTCTAAGCCTTTTCCATATGAGTTTACGTTTTGTCCTAATAAAGTTATTTCTTTATATCCTTGAGATACTAATTCTTCTATTTCTTTTATGATATCCTCAGATTTTCTACTTCTTTCTCTTCCTCTAACATAAGGAACTATACAGTATGTACAGAAATTGTTACATCCATACATGATAGTAACGAATGCTTTAACATCACTCTTTCTATCTATAGGTAATCCTTCAACAATTCCTTCTTCTTTATTTAATATTTCCTTAACTTGAACACCTTCTTGAAGTACTCTATGTAGATATTCAGGGAATTTATGGGCATTATGTGTTCCAAATATTATGTCAACATAAGGGAAAGTTTTTAAGACTTTATCTGCCATACCTACTTGTTGCATCATACATCCACAAATCGCTATTACTAAGTTAGGATTTTTCTTTTTTAATTGCTTAAGTTGTCCAAGATTACCAAAAACCTTATTTTCAGCATTTTCTCTTACACAACATGTATTAAAGATTATAATAGAAGCCTCTTCTTTATTTTCAGTTCTTTCATATCCTTGAGATTTTAACATCCCTGATAATTTTTCTGAATCTTCTTCATTCATTTGGCATCCGTATGTAGAAATACAGAAGAGTTTTTTATCCATGTTATTTTCTAATGTCATGTCATTTCCTCCAATTTAAATTGTTATCTGTTGTATTATAGCATAAAATTTATTTTTATTAAAAGATAGATTTTTTAAATCTTATTATATAAATCAAAAACATTAATTTACTTTTAACATTAAACTGAATTTAAAATAAAAAAAGTCTTATTTCTAAGACTTTTTTGTTATGTAAAATTTATTCATTAAATTGAATAAGTTACTAATTCGTTTTCTTTAACATTTTCTAAAGAAAATTCTTTTGTATCTATATCGTTAAACACACGTAAATATAACTTACCTAAGCTTTGATCATATGCACACATATAACTTGAAAAATCTGATTCTTTTTTATCTTCATAAAAACGTTCAACATCCTTTGGAACCCAAACAGAATTTAAAATGCTAAATAAACGTGCTGGAGCTTCTTCGTCAGTAATGTCCCCTATAAGATTTCTTAAATATGCTACACGTACAAACCTTGATGGTGAAGTGTAATCTCCAGGTAAGCCAAGTAAGCCTGTACCATTTGAAATTGGTGTAATAACTGTTTTGCTATTTAAATGATTTTGTTGCTTATTAAACCCTTGAACTTGAAGATAATTTGCTAAATTAGTCATATGCCAATCAAATGTTGGATCATTAGCCATTACCCCTACAGTATTATCAAAAACACGGAAATGTCCATGGTTTGTTGGTTCTAATACAACTGATTCTCCCATTTTATCTGTGAAAGTATAATGTGCAGTAATAGGATTACCTTTTCCAAGCTCTCCTAATGAAGGAATATCATCAGATGTTACTACAACTTTTGATATGTTATTTTTTATATCACTAACACTTTCAAAGTTGCTTAAAATCCAAGTAACTATTTCTCCACTATTAATGGCTATAAGTCCTTGCTTTTCTATATTTTCTTTCTTATCCCATGTACATGCCTTTAAAAATAAAAGACCTCCAGCAAGCCCCTTTTCATTAACTCCATCAAAAAACAGAGTAGATCCACATAAATTTATACCTAAAAAGGCGTATTTAGTTTTCCAAGGTTTACTTTGAGTTTCTAAAGTAAAGTTTCTAGGAACGATTGTTATTTTAGAACCAACCTCAAATGGATTAAATGATGTATCTAAAGTTCTTCCCCAATAAAGATTATTGTTAACACTAGAAATATGTATGTGAGTGCACACCTAAATCATCTCCTCAAAAATTTTTTAAATTATGTTTTTAGAGTATACCTACAAACATTTATTGTCAATTTGAGCTTAATGCATATATGTATGCTAAAAAGGAGATTTACTTTGATTTTTTTATTATATATACATTAATAAATAAAATTTTTTATTAAACATATAGTATTTTTTTATTTTTATCAATTTAAAGTAACTTAAATAAATACTTATAATTTTATTGCTTAGTAGCTATATAACTTAAAATATGTTTATCTAATAAGCCCTTTTTTCATATAATTAATACCTTCTTATTATTAGCTGTTTTTAAATTTTTTATAAACTTTATGATATAATTAAAACAAAGGAGGGAAACTATTATGTATTTTCAAGAATTATACGATTCAAGCAATATGAGCATTTTAATTGCATTTATATTCTACTTAATAAGAATCTACCCAAGTTATGTTATGGCTAAGAAAGCTAACTTAAAACATTCGTGGATGATGTTATTTCCTGTACTTGGAGAATTTCAGATGTTACATTTAGCAGGATTATCATACTTATATTTTATAATTTATTTAATACCAGTTGCTAGATTTATACTTTTTGTAATTGTATTTTATAGAATACTTAGAAATTTTGGATTTGGACTATTTATGACTATATTAGGAATCATATTTTCTTTTATAGCATTCTTAACATTCTGGTATATTGTCCTAACTGATAGAGAATTTATAGGAGATATTCCACGTGAGTATCAAGAATTTTAAAAGGCTCTGTTTTAAGTTTATATTTATTTTCATAAATTACTTAAAACAAAGTAAGCAAAAAAAACTAGAGTAGAAATTTATCTTCTCTAGTTTTTTTATATTCCCTATTTTTACATCTGTATACTTGAAATATGAAAATATATGAAATATAATGAAAATATAGGAATTGAGAGGTGTATGAATATGAATAACTTTGAAAAACTTTATACTATTGAAGACATAGCAAATATGACTAGACTTACTTCACGTACCATTAGAAACTATCTTAAAGATGGAATATTAGAAGGCAAGAAAATTGGTGGGCAATGGAGATTTACTATGAAGGATATTGAAAACTTTTTTGATAACAGTAAATCTAAAGAAGAGGTAAGAGCTACCCAAAATAATGAAGTACTTGATTTTTTAGAATGGAAAAATGTAGATTCACAAAAAGAAGTACAAATCTGTACTATAATAGACCTTCATTGTAAAAATATATTAGAAGGAAAAGAATTATCTAAAAAATTAATTACAATAATAAATGAAGATGAAGAGGCTGTTAAAAATGGTGCTAAATTTTCTTATCAATATATAAAAGAATCTTCTAAAGCACGTTTTACTCTATTTGGAAATCCTGAATTCATAATAAAAACATTAAAAACCCTTGAAAAATAAACATTCTCCTTAAGTATATTATATAGTAATATACTTAAGGCGTTATTAAACTTCTATATATTCATCTCTTATGTACTTTTGATTTAAGTAATATAATTCCATAATATTTTTATATAGATGATATGATGCCTGTATAGGATATAATAATAAAATAAGATAATAACCGTAAATTGATTTTATTGTTATTTTAAATGAATATGCAACTATAAAAATAAGAAGTAATGCTAATAATAAAAAAACAAATGCCTTAATTAAATGTTTTAATATATACTTATCGTTAAGCTTTAAATTCCCTCTATAGACTACTGATAGATATGAGGAGTTTACTAAAATAAAGTATAAAAATTCATCTAAATATTTATGAAATATTAAACCTAAAAATAAAGCTAAAAAATTCAAAAATAAAGCTATTAGAAAATATCTTTTAAAATACTTACTATAAAATTTATTTTTTAAAAATATGTTTATTGGTATACATATAATAGAGAATATAACTACATATAAAATCATAATAAATTCCTCTTATAAAACTTTCTAAAATAATAATTCATACATAATCCTCCATCTTTTATTTAAATAATTTTATCATTTTATATACAAATTGTAAAATTATGTTGAAATCATAACCACCCGTAAAACGGGTGGTTTGCTCTAGCCCTATAAGGGCATGTTA
>OGSY01000685.1_pt1 | contig 13650 bp, 8 predicted proteins | sample 1574281 | NCBI WGS metagenome assembly OGSY01 (sample SAMN03295855, study PRJEB24534) | human gut metagenome | isolation source: fecal sample 5 from infant 8 | host: Homo sapiens | place: USA: Pittsburgh, PA | collected 2014-07
TATAAAAATAAAATTACATATTATATAACTAAAGTATTTTTATAATAATTAATTATCAATTGATAATATAAATTATATATGTGCCTTGATTTTATATGTTTTATTTAAGTTTTAATATATTAATTGATAATATTAGGGGGATAAATATGGAGTCAAGATATTGTGAAGCTAATAAAGTAACAATTATATCTATATTATGGAATATAGTTTTAGCTATAATCAAAATATCAGCAGGTATAATAGGAAAGTCTAATGCTATGATAGCAGATGGTGCACATTCAGCATCAGATATTATAAGCTCTGTAGGAGTATTAATTGGAAATAAAATAGCAAGCATACCAAAGGATAAGGGACATAATTATGGACATGAAAAAGCTGAAACTTTAGTCTCTTTTTTATTAGCTATCCTACTAGTAATTTTATCTATAAAGATTGGGTATAATGGGGTTTATTCACTTTTTCATTTAAATGAAGTGCAAATTCCAACAACTTTTCCTTTAGTTGTATCAGTTATATCTATTCTTATAAAGGAATATCAGTATAGAATTACTATTAAGGTAGCTAAGAAGACAAATTCACCAGCATTAAAGGCTGATGCATGGCATCATAGGTCAGATGCATTATCATCAGTTGCAGCTTTTATAGGAATAGGTGGAGCTATTTTAGGGTTTAAATCACTAGATTCCATAGCATCAATAGTTGTTGCTCTTTTTATAGCAAAGGTAGGAATTGAAATTTTAATAGGTTCAGCAAATGAGCTTATGGATATTTCTATTGATGAGGAGAAGGAAAAGGAAATAAAAACTATAGTAGATGAAGTTGAAGGAATTAAGTCTTTAAGAGAGATTAGAACAAGAAAGTATGGGGCTATGGCTTATGTAGATTTAGTAATATGTGTTGATAAAGATATTTCAGTTTTTGAGGGACATAGGATTGCTAGTGATTTAGAGAATCTAATATTAAAAAAAATGAAATTTATTAAAGGTGTTACTGTTCATGTTGAACCTTTAATATAACTTTAAGATTTATATTTATAAAGTAATTTTAATAAGGATAGTTAAACTATCCTTATTTTTTATATTTATTTAATATGTGGTAACTAAAAAGTGCCTAATTGTTTAAACTAATACAAGTTGCTAAAATTAAATTAACTTAAGAGAGAATAATGTATTTTAAAAGAGATTTTAGGATGAATTTATATAAAAATTAATATTAAAAGTTTGGAGTGAGAAAAATGAATAAATATGAATATATTATAATAGGATTTGGAAAAGGTGGGAAAACACTTGCTGGTTACTTAGGAAAACTAGGTAAAAAGGTTGCTATAATAGAAAAATCAGATAAGATGTATGGTGGAACATGTATAAATGTTGGATGTATTCCTACAAAAACTTTAGTACATAAAGCAAAAGTGTCCTTATATAAAGGGTTAAATACCTTTGAAGAAAAAGCAAGAGAGTATAGAAAATCTATAGAAGAAAAAAATGCTTTAATAGAAGCTTTAAGAGATAAAAATTATAATATGCTAAATAATAATGAAAATGTAGATGTATTTAACGGAATAGCTTCATTTATTTCAAATACAGAAATACTTATTAATGGTGAAAAAGAAGATATAATTTTAGAGGGAGAAAAAATCTTTATAAATACAGGGGCTACTACTATAATTCCTAATATACAAGGAATAAAAAGTAGCAGTAAAATATATAACAGTACTACCATAATGGAATTAAAAGAATTACCAAAACATTTAGGATATATTGGATTAGAATTTGCATCAATTTATGCAAGTTTTGGCTCAAAAGTAACAGTAATAGAGGCCTTTGATAGAATTGCTGGCAGAGAAGATGAGGATATTTCTAAAAGTATAAAAGAGATTCTAGAGAAAAAAGGAATTGAATTCTTATTAGGATCAAAAGTTAAATCTTTTGAAGAAATACATGGAGAAGTTGAAGTTTCTTATGAAAATAGCTTAGGTAAGTTAAATAAAATTAAAGGAGATGCAGTTTTAATAGCTATAGGTAGAAAACCAAATACTGAAGAATTAAATTTAGAGGCTGCAGGTGTTAAAGTAACAGAGAGGGGAGCTGTAGAAGTTAATAATAAACTAAAAACAAATGTCCCTAATATCTGGGCTATTGGAGATGTTAATGGTGGTCCTCAATTTACATATATATCTTTAGATGATTTTAGAATTATAAAAGACAATTTATTTGGAGAAGGAAAGAGAAGTACTGATGATAGAAAATTTATTCCATATTCAGTATTTATTGAACCAAACTTATCTAGAGTTGGATTAAGTGAAAAAGAAGCTTTAGAAAAGGGCTTTGAAATAAAAACTGCTAAATTAGATGTTAATACTATTCCAAGGGCAAAGGTTATTGGAGAAACTGAAGGAATTATGAAAGCTATAGTAGATGTAAAGACAAATAAGATATTAGGTTGCACACTTTTATGTGCAGAATCAGCTGAAATAATAAATATAGTTACCTTAGCCATGAAAGCTGATGAGGATTACACTTTCTTAAGAGATAATATATTTACTCATCCAACTATGAGTGAGGCTTTAAATGATTTATTCTCATTAATTTAGTTAAAAATTATAATTTTATATTATGATATTAAAAAAGTGGATTCTTAAGGAATCCACTTTTAATTTTTTATAAGTTCATACTAACTTAAAGATGTTCTTCCAATAGAAGTATTATCAGATTTTCTATCTCTTAAAGCAAGAATTGGATTTTCTTTTGTTTCAAATCTATAATCTTCATTATTTTTTGAAATAAAATCAACTATGACCTTATGACTTGGAACATCTTCAACATTTTTATTAACTTTATTTTGGAATTCATGGAAGGATGAATCAGGACCTAATTTACTTACATCAACATAATCATCTTTTATAGTTGTATTATTAACAGTATTATCTAATATATCTCTAACATAAGATATATTTTCTCCAAGTGTTAGAAGTTCTGGGAATTCAGCATTTGGAATAACTTCTTGCCATTCTTTATTTTCATATTTTTTAAGAAGATCACAAGCTTTATGTAATTGAGCAACTTCCTGAACGAAGCATTGTTCCCATAGTTCTTTAATATATGGATCAACTTCAGAATTATAACAAGAATAATATAAATATGCTTCAGTGTATTTATGCATAAGTAGATTTTCAAGCCATGTACAGTTAGGATCTAAAAGACTTCCATAGTGAGAAACGTGTTGTTCTTCTATTAAGCCTATTTCTTGATAAAGATTTCTTCCAATATCACTAGTATAGAAACCTGCTATATTCATGTAATAATTCATAGTTTGTTGTTCTGCTGCAGTTATTATTGATATATTTAGTTTAGTAATAAGGTCTGCTGTTTTAAAATCAACAAAGTTTCTTATGTTGTCAGCGGGGCATCTATGTTCAGATATGGTTGGTCTACCTGGCATTATTTCTGTATAATGTCCAACTAGATTTTCTGCTTTTGTTCCTTCTTCCATAAATAATAAATCTGAATATCTATATAAATGGTCAAAATCTTCAAGCAATGCAAAATCTAAAGCTTTTTTAACATGTTCATTAGGTTCACGCTTTGCAAGTCTAGCAGTTAAATCTACAGCTAGTTGTTCATAGCTTATAGTAGTCTCTAAAATACTTTCATTAGCAGGTCTTAGTGAACTAATTAGCATTTGTTGTTGTTTATCTAATCTTCTAGCAAGGGCAAGTTTTCTTCTAAGTTCATTGTTATTACAATTTCTAGAGAATTGATGAGAAAACCAGTTTGCTTCAAATTCAGCTCCATTCATTAAAATTATTCTAGTTTTTGTATAAGGATCAACTTCGTTTTTATTATAAGGTTTTGCGTAAATATTTCTCCAGTCTGTAAAATAGTCTTGGATTTTTGAGCTTTTTTCTAAAAATGGATTCATAATAAATAAATCACTACCTTTCCAAATTTTAATATAATTTTAGTATTACAAATTCTATTTTTAGTATTCATTAATTATGAAAATAATCATTTATTTGTAATCATATGGTACAATTAACTTAAGAAAAGACTATTTGGAAAGAAATATATATTATTAAGGGGGGACTTATTTGAGAATAATCGATATTATATTAAGCATAACTATATTGATTAGTAGTGCAGTTAATACAATTATTGGCAAAGATAATAAACTAATGAACTATTCAGAAGATAAATTAAATGAATTAGAAATATATAATTCTGCTAGTTTAGAAAAATTTATTTTAGAAAGAAATTTTGAAAGTTTATTAGATAAATCTAATAAAGAATTTAGCCATAATATTGAGAAAGACTTAATAGATAATAGTTCAAATGTGGAAGAAGATAATGCATATTTAGAAACTAATAGATTTAATAGAGAAAATCATTTAAAGGATTCTGTTATTAGAGATGGATATGGTGCTTATATTGAAGATGGTTACATAAAATTTGGAGAAAAAAATAAGAGCTTAAGAATTTTTACTAAAGGTAATTATGAAAATGGTGGAGTTAAATTAGAGGTAGCTGTCAATGATTATGATGATACTAGAGAGCTTGAAAATACTTATGGTTATTTAGTTGGAGAAGAACCAATTAGTCTAGGTGGTTTAGATAGTGGTTATTACTTTGAAACGGTAATAATAAAAGGGGTGATGGTTGAATATCCTAATATAGTTGTTTTAGATAAAAACTATCAATTAGATGATAAATCGGCACTTTCTTTTAAAAGTAAGGATGGACTAATCGAATTTTCTTTAATTAACCTTAAAAATTATAATGATGATGACAGTAAGTTTCTTTATAAAAAAGAAACTAGCTATGGAGAGGTATTAGAATCTATGTGTGGTGATGATTGGTTTTACTCATATACTAAAAAAAATGGTGAGATTATATATAGTTTAAAAGTTTTAGATGGAGATAGATTAAAAGGATTTTCTTATAAGTTTCCAGTTCAATATAAAGATGAATTTAAGCCTATTATAGAACGAAGTAGAAAAACCTTTGAAATGTTTAATGGTTTTCCAAAGAGTATAAATTAAAAATATATTTTAATAACAGTATAATTAAATATAAGTTTAATGTATTAAAAAGTTTAAGAAGATAGGGGTAATTTCATGTATTTATCTCTATCTTTAAATTTTTTATAATAAGGTTTAGGTAAAATAGTAATTAACTTTTTAGTTGAATTATTTTATAATATAGATTTAAAAGTAGAGTAGATAGTAGGTATAAGTAGGTTAGAATAATTTTATTGAAAATAAGGAGGGATATGCCTTTGAACTTAGATATTTTTATGAAGAACTTAGTAAGGCGAACTTCCAGTTTTACTAGAGAACAAGGTAAAAAGTTAATTCAGGAAGCATATGTTAAAGATGTTAAGGGTAAGAGCATAGATGGAATTTATCATATTTATGGAAGTGTATTAAATGATGATAAAAACTGGGATTATAATACACACATAAAAATAAATATGAAAAATAGTGATATTATGGGTACTAATTGTAGTTGTGAAACCTTTAAAGAGAATAGTAAACATATAAAAAATTATGTGTGTAAACACATTTCAGCAACTAATGATGTTTTTTATTCCTTAGCAAAGAAGAAGATGCAAAAGAATAAATTAAAAAGTAATAATAAGCCTAAATTAGTTAAAGAGAAAAATGAGGAACATAAAGGGCAAGAAAAGAGGTTTTTATCTTTAGATATAAATATTAAGCACATGGTAAAAGAGGGAGTTACTTTATTTAACTGTGAGTTTAGAATTGGTGTAGGAAATTTAAATTTAATACTGGATTTAAAAGATTTTTTATATAAAAATATCTTGAAAAAGCCTTTGAAATTTAATGATGGGTTTACTTATAATCCATTAAGAGATGAATTTTTAGAAGAAGATAAAAGAGTTCTTCAATTTGTAGCAAGCCATAAGGATATGATAAGTGGAAGATATTTAAGGCTTAAACAAAATAATTTAAAGGATTTTCTAAAATTAATAGATGAAAAAAAGAAAATAAATTTTAATTTTAACTCCATTAATTATGAGGTTAAGGTGAAAAAGGAAAATGTTCCAGTAGCTCTGACTTTAAAGGAAGGTAAAGAGGAATTTGTATTAAGTCACCATAAGAAATTCCCTGTTCTTTTAAATAACTTAGGAGATGTGATGTTTTTTGATAGAAATTTATATCTTCCAAGGAAGAGACAGTTAGAATACTACATTCCAATTCATAAGTTATTTTTGAAAAATAACACAATCACATATAAGAAGAGCTTAGAGAGTCTAAGAAACCTATTAGAAGAACTTAAAAACATAAGCAAGAATATAGTTCTAGATGAAAATATTAGAGTTTTTAAAGAAAAGCTTATGAAAACAACCTTTAATTTATATAAAATTGAGGGAAAAATTTATTGTAATGTAAAAATTGATTATTGTGGATACATAATTGATTTAATAAGAGATGAAAAAGATAATAGCTTTTTAAGAGATTTAAAAAGTGAGAAATATATAGAATTTCAACTTGAAAGATTTAAGTTCATAAAGAGAGAAGAAGATTTTTGTTTTATAGGAAATGAAGAGGAAATATATGAGCTTTTCTCTAAGGGAATTAAGAGGCTTAGAGAACTTGGAGAAGTTTTATTATCAGAGGAACTTAAGGAGTTTAAGGTTTTAGATTCATCCCTTATTTCATCAGAACTTAAAGAGCTTAGTAATTTCTATAAGCTTAAGTTTGACTTTGGAGATTTTGAATTAAGAGAACTTAGAGAAAGCATAGAGGCTATGAAAAGGGGAGACCGCTTTTATAGAACTAAGAAGGTTTATTTAGATTTAGAGGATCCTGGTATAGTAAACTTTTTAAATCTTCTAGAGGATTTAGGACTAGAAAATATAAAAGATAATGAAGTCTATATAGATAAGAGCAAGGTTTTATATATTCAAGAAAAATTAAAGGATAGAAATCTCTCCTTTATAAAAGGGGGAAATGTTCTTCAAGAAATAGTAGGAAAGCTTCTAAATAAAGAATTTAAGAGAAAGCTTGTTCCAAGGGCTTTAAATGCAGAGCTTAGACCTTATCAAAAAGAGGGCTTTAAATGGATTAATGAAATTACTGATTTAGGTTTTGGTGGAGTTTTAGCAGATGATATGGGACTTGGTAAAACCCTTCAAATAATAGCCTTTTTATTATCTCAGAAAAAAAGCAAAAGCATAGTTGTTGTTCCAACTTCTGTTATATATAACTGGATGGATGAGTTTGAAAAGTTTGCTCCAAGCATAAAGATTGGATTAGTCCACGGTAGTAAATCTAAGAGAGATAAGGTTTTAAGAGATTTTAAAAGAGGACTTGGTATTAAGGTAGAAGAGGAGAATTTAAAAGAAAAGTCCTATGAAAAATATGATGTTTTATTAACTACCTATGGAACCTTAAAGAATGATGAAAAAGCTTATGAAAACTTAAGTTTTGATTATTGCATAATAGATGAGGCGCAGAATATAAAGAATCCAGCAGCACAAGCAACTTTATCTGTTAAAAATATTAAATCAAGATGCAATATTGCCTTAACAGGAACTCCTATAGAGAATAATTTAATGGAGCTTTGGTCAATATTTGATTTTGTTATGCCTGGATATTTATTTACTAAAGATAGATTTAGAGAAAGATTTATTTTAGATGAAAGCAATTTAAGTGAATTAAAATCCTTAATAACTCCTTTTATTTTAAGAAGACTTAAGGAAGATGTTTTAAGTGAGCTTCCAGAAAAACTTGAGAAAAAATACTTAGTAGAAATGAAAGGAAAACAAAAACAGTTATATAGTTTCTATGTAAAGGCAATAAAGAATCAATTAAATGAAAATAAAAGTTCTGAAAAGAGTGGAAGAGATAAAATTAATCTATTTTCCTATTTGACAAAATTAAGAGAAATTTGTTTAGACCCTTCACTAGTTGTACCAGATTATACTGGAGGAAGTAGTAAGCTTACTGTGGTAAAAGAAATTGTAAAAGATGCTAGTGAATCAGGAAAGAAGATTTTACTATTTTCTCAATTTACTTCAGTACTTAAAAAAATAGAAGAGGACTTTAAAAAAGAGGATATTTCTTATTTATACTTAGATGGAGGAACTTCTGCTAAGGATAGAGTAGAGAGAGTTAAAAAATTCAATGAGGATAGTAATATTAAAGTGTTTTTAATATCCCTAAAGGCTGGGGGAGTTGGACTAAATTTAACCTCTGCCAGTGTGGTTATACATTTTGATCCTTGGTGGAATCCAGCCGTAGAAGACCAAGCTACAGATAGAGCACATAGATTTGGACAAGAAAATAAAGTTGAAGTTATAAAGTTAGTTGCAAAGGATACTATTGAGGAAAAAATAGTATTAATGCAGGAGGATAAAAGAGAACTTATTCAAAGTTTAATGGATGGAAAAACTATGGATGGTAAGGGATTAAAACGACTTACAGAAGAAGAAATTAGTAAATTATTTGAGTAGGGATTTAATAAAAGAAAAAAAGCTAAGATGTCTAATCACCTTAGCTTTTTTTCTAATCTTACTATTATCTGTAGTTGGTGGCAAACCAAGTTAGAGAGTTTAAAGAAATAAGACTAAAATTAATCTTATTTATACATAAAAATCATCCAAGTTATTTTTAAAGCAAAGAAGGTTGTTTACTCTAAAAATACAATATAAAAACAGGCTAACAGAAAATCCGAAAAGTTTATAGTATAACCATACGTTCCTAAAGTATGTTATTAAAATTTAAATATACTATAATTACATTATAAACTACTATTTGCAATATATAAACTAATTTTTAAAATTTGGTTAAAATAAATATTTTTGCTAAAGAAAAAGTGTTTATTTACATGTTAGTTTTGAAAGTTATTCAGTAATTTTGTTATAATTAAGCATATGAATTTAGAACTAATATAAATAAGAATTTAACTTTAGGAAGGAATGTTTATAATTACTAATGAGAATAAACAAGCTTTTTAGCAATTTTGGGATATGCTCTAGAAAAGAAACTAATAAAATTATTAGAGAGGGAAGGGTTATTGTTAATGGCAAGCCATGTATTGAGGGGCAATGGGTTGAATTAAGTGATGAAATACTTTTAGATGGGAAACCCTTAGTTCCAAAGGAAAAGATTTATATAGCACTTAATAAGCCTGTAGGAGTTGTATGTACTGCTGCAGAAGAAGTTAAGGATAATATAATAGATTATTTAGGGATAGATGATTATGTTTTTCCAATAGGAAGACTAGATAAGGACTCTCAAGGATTAATAATTTTAACTAATGATGGAGATTTAGCAAATGAAGTTTTAGCAGCAGAAAATAACCATGAAAAGGAATATATAGTAACCTTAGATCAACCTTTTTATGATGATTTTATTGAAAAAATGGAGCGTGGTGTTGAAATATTAGGACAAGTAACAAAACCTTGTAAACTAAAGAGAATAAATGAAAATACCTATTCAATAATATTAACTCAAGGGTTAAATAGACAAATAAGAAGAATGAGTAAGGTTTTTGGCTTTAATGTAGTTAAGTTAGAGAGAATTAGAATTCTTAATATAACTCTTGAAGACATAGAATATGGAAAATGGAGATATATAAATAGGGAAGAAATTGAGATTTTAAAAAAACTTATAAAATAATTAAGGGGATAACAATGGAAAATAATAAGGTTAAAGTGTGGTTTTTAAAGTTAGTTGTAAGTTTAGTGTCTGTACTAATTATTTATACAATTGCATCTGATTTGTATAAAATAGCTTATCTTGAGTTTAAGGGAGTAGAAACAACAGGAAAGTTAATAACTTTTAATGAAAAGATTAATTCGGGAAAGTTTAAGTCAAAATCATATACTCCCGTTGTAAGGATAAAGGTTTACGGACAAGAGATTGATGTTCCTGCAAAGTTAAATAAAATTGATAAAGACTTAGTTGACTTTGTTGGAGATGAAGTGAAAGTTAAATATTCTTCTAAGGATTATAATCTTTTAATTATAAATGATAAAAAATATCTTTTAAATAGAATTAATTACATGCTACTAACAGTTCAAATTTTAATATTTGCTTTATTATCTGTTTGTATGAAGGCTACTTGTGGAGAAGATGGTAAAGTAAAGTGGATTATGAAAAAGAAAAATCCATTTTTAAATTTAATTTTTCTTATTCCTGGAGTAATATTTTCATTTTCATGGATTTATTATCAAATAATATTAGGGAAGTATGCCATGGAACAGTTTGACTTTATAGGTGCATTAGGTACATTTATGTTTTTATTAGTTTATATTATTATTGCTTATAGTTTTATTAAAAGTAATAAGAAGTTTCATAAAGTTTAAACAAAACAATGAAAAGCTCAAAATAAACTAGAAAATTATATTTATTAAAATAGTTTGTAGGGTTGACACTTTGAAATTTATTGCATAGAATAAAATTAACAATAGAATATTAATCGGTAGGTGAGGTTACCACCGGGATACGGATTGCTGCCGCAAAATAGTGGAGACACTATGAGAAGGTTAGCAGGCTATGTCGAGAAACAAGGCATAATCTAATGCAATTTCATTGCCCAGTGAAGCTAAAACTTGAACGATATTATACTTAAGCAAATTTTTTGCTTATAGTTTTATTTTGTTTGAATTTAATCCTTACCTAATTTTAGGTAAGGATTTTTATATTTAAATCAAAAATTATTTGAAATTATTTTAAGAAAGTTGAGGTGGTAGTAATGGATACGGGGAGTAGTAGAGGCATAAAAGTCACAGGCGAAGTACTTTTTATAAAAAATGCTTTAAGAATATTTTATTTCATATTCTTACTGCCATTTTTTACTTAGCTTAATATAATTAAATAAGGTAAAAGTATACTTTTGTCCTGTACAATGTCTTTACTTCCTAAAAATTATTTAGAAAATTAGGAGGTAAGAAGGATGAAAAAGAGAACAGAACAAAAAGTTATAAGTGAAGTTTTAATCAATGAAAGATTAATAAAAGCAAGCAAGATGAGCAAAGAAAATTTATTAAAGGAAATGAAAAATACTTTAAATGGATATAGCAAAGAAGAAGTTGAAAGAAGAATTCGTAAATATGGCAAAAATGTAATTTCACATGAAAAGGGTGATTCAGTTTTAAAAAGACTTATTGAATCCTTTGTTAATCCATTTACAGTTGTACTTTTTATTCTTGCAATAATATCAGCATTTACAGATATTATTTTACAAGCTCCAAAGGATAGGTCCTATAGCACAGTAGTAATAATAATCACAATGGTTACTATTAGTGGAATATTAAAGTTTGTTCAAGAAAGCAAATCTAATAATTCAGCTGAAAAATTAAAGGATATGATAAAAGTAGCAGCTACAGTTGAAAGAAGAGGTAAAAAAGAAATTGAGCTTTCACAAATTGTACCAGGAGATATAGTTTATTTATCTGCAGGAGATATGATTCCAGCAGATGTAAGAATAATATCTTCTAAGGATTTATTTGTTAGTCAAGCTTCATTAACAGGTGAAAGTGAACCAGTTGAAAAGTTTAGTAAAGAAATAAATTCTAATATAAATAGTCCTTTAGAAAGTACAAATCTAGGCTTTATGGGAAGTAATGTAATAAGTGGCTCTGCTATTTGTATTGTAATTTCAACTGGAGATTATACTTACTTTGGTTCTATGGCAAATACAATTACTGATGACAAAGTTGTCACTAGTTTTGAAAAAGGAGTAAATTCAGTTTCTTGGTTATTAATTAAATTCATGATGTGCATGGTGCCAGTTGTATTTTTTGCAAATGGATTAACTAAAGGAGATTGGGGTGAATCATTTTTATTTGCATTATCAGTTGCAGTAGGTTTGACTCCAGAAATGTTACCTATGATAGTTACAACAAACCTTGCAAAGGGTGCTGTTAAAATGACAAAGAAAAAGACTGTTGTAAAGAGTTTAAATTCAATGCAAAATTTTGGAGCTATGGATGTGCTTTGTACTGATAAAACAGGAACATTAACTGAAGATAAAATTGTCTTACAATATCATCTTGATGTTCAAGGAAATGAAAATGAAAGAGTTCTTAGACATGCTTTTTTAAATAGCTTTTTCCAAACAGGATTAAAAAATCTTATGGATTTAGCAATAATAGATGAAGCTAACAAATTAAATCTTAGTTATTTAAAAGAAAAATATACTAAGGTTGATGAAATACCTTTTGATTTTAATAGAAGAAGAATGAGCGTTGTAATAAAAGATAAGAAAGGTAAAACTCAACTAATTACTAAAGGGGCAGTTGAAGAAATGCTAAAAATTTCTTCAAAGGTAGAATATAGAGGAAAAGTTGAAAGTTTAACAGAGGAAATAAAAAAAGAGATATTAGAAATAGTTGAGAGATTAAATAGTCAAGGTATGCGTGTCATTGCAGTTTCACAAAAAACTAATCCTTCTGTAGAGGGTGTTTTTTCAGTAGCTGATGAATCTAATATGGTTTTAATGGGATATCTTGCTTTTTTAGATCCACCAAAGGAATCTACATTATCTGCAATTAAAGCTCTTAATGAAAATGGAGTATCAGTAAAAGTTTTAACAGGAGATAATGATGGGGTTACAAAATGCATTTGCAAACAAGTTGGAATAGAAGTAGAAAATATTCTTTTAGGATTACAAATAAGTGAAATGAATGATGAGGAATTAAAGAAAAAAGTTGAAAAAATTAATGTTTTTTCAAAGCTTAGTCCAAGTCAAAAGGCTAGAATAGTTAGAATACTTCGTGAAAATGGACATACTGTTGGTTTTATGGGAGATGGAATTAATGATGCAGCAGCAATGTGTGAAGCAGATGTAGGAATTTCAGTGGATACAGCAGTTGATATTGCTAAAGAATCTGCAGATATAATACTTTTACAAAAGGATCTTATGGTATTAGAACAAGGGGTTATTGAAGGAAGAAGAACCTTTGGAAATATAATTAAATACATTAAAATGACTGCAAGTTCTAACTTTGGAAATATGTTATCTGTAGTTATAGCAAGTGTATTCTTACCATTCTTGCCAATGTTACCTATTCAAATACTAGCATTAAATTTAATCTATGATATTTCTTGTATTTCAATTCCATGGGATAATATGGACGAGGATTATTTAAGAAAGCCTAGAAAATGGGATGCTTCCTCAATAGGTAAGTTTATGATATGGATAGGTCCTACAAGTTCAGTTTTTGATATAGTAACTTATATTATTATGTTTTTCATAATTTGTCCAAGCGTTGCAGGAGGACATTATGGTGCACCTGGCGTAGATAATTTATTATTTATTTCAGTATTTAATACAGGATGGTTTGTTGAGAGTTTATGGTCTCAAACCCTTGTTATACACATGATTCGTACTCCTAAACTTCCATTTATAGAAAGTATTGCATCATTACCAGTATTAGCAATTACAACCTTATCAATAATTATTGGAACAGTTATTCCTTACACTTTTTTAGGAAATTCATTAGGCATGAGTAGATTGCCATATGCTTATTTCCCTTGGTTGTTAGGAATAGTAGTATGCTATATGGTTCTTGCAACAATAATGAAGAGTGTATTTAGAAAACATTATGGAGAGTTACTATAAAAAATGTATATAAATTTATCTACTTATTTAGAATAATAGTTATATATATTGTATT
>OGSY01000687.1_pt1 | contig 13496 bp, 9 predicted proteins | sample 1574281 | NCBI WGS metagenome assembly OGSY01 (sample SAMN03295855, study PRJEB24534) | human gut metagenome | isolation source: fecal sample 5 from infant 8 | host: Homo sapiens | place: USA: Pittsburgh, PA | collected 2014-07
CGCCGTACCACTCATAATATCCAGAATTTTGTCTTTTTTTATTTTTTGTCCCAGATATTGAAGGATATCTTGCTCAATTGCGATCAGTTTTGATGTTCGCAAGGTTGGAGCAATCAAATTAAATAAATAGATATAACCACCTAATCCAGAAAAAACCCCTATATCATAATTTTTTTGATTAGATAAATCAAAATGATCAAGTAAATCATTCAATATTAATAGAAATCTGTTTTTGTAATCAAAATCATTTTTTGTTTTCCATAAATAATAGTAAGTGATTGCTACACCAATTTTCCCATTATACAAACTGTTATTCATTGGCTGCAGTTTTAAACGAATTTTAAAATCTTTGTCTTTTGTTAAATCTTCATAACCGGTATGAAGCCACGTCACCTGCTTATTGTGTACTATCCTTTTACTATGGATGTAAGATTCTAAAGTCTTGATCTCATCATTTTTTTCTCCAATTATAAAAAGATCTTCTAACGTAATATTTTTATCTCCAAAGCTTTTTTGCAAAATATTTAATTGGTAGTTTAAATCTTTCTCACTAAGAGAATGGATCTTTTTTTTCCATAGTGTTAAGAAATCTATACGACTGTTATTCGTAAATGTCATTTTTTTTGAAATGTTAAGTGTATTTGAGTTAAGTTTTGAAAAAACATAAGGGATATCCCCCTCTAGTATGTCCTCAATTTCATAGGTAAGAAATGGTGTAGAACCAAATCTTGCCATTTGAGAATAGACAAATAACAAGCGATCAAACGGTGCTGTCAAGAACCTAGGATGATAACTTAAAGTCGCTATTTTACTGTAAGTTGCTGTTGGTTTTATTAAATGTCGGATAGTAATATCATTTTTATAGCGCTCAACAATATCAATCAGCTCTGATTTTTTATCCAAAAATAGGTGAAATGTTTCTGTAAATCCTTGATAGATCTGTTGCTTATAGTCTAAAAAACGATAATTTTGTCCATGATACATCGGAACATTAGAATATGAATATTTAAATTCATCAGAATTTTCAGTGAATTTAATTTCTAAATCATCTTCTGAAACAATCAATTGTGGTACTGAAAAACGTTGGAATAAGTTTTCATGACTTCCTAAAGCCGAAATATCATCTTTAAAAAATTCGTTGTACATAGGTACAATTCCAGAATTAAGAACAGAATTAGTCAAAAATTCATGTATCTTATCATTTACAGATAATGCTTCCATACGATCTAAATTGTTAAACAAGCATTCTAAATCAATGAGCATGGGTGAACCACCACTTGCAATTAGATTTTCAAGATGAATATCCGAAGCATTTAAATAGAAAAGAATTGCAATAATTGCCCCCATTTTATAATAGAAATCTTGAACTTCTTCTTCTGATTGACAAGGATCACTTACAACAAATTCTGACCAAGAATACGTTTTACGATTCAATAATTTTATTTGTGCTAGTTGTTTGTTAAAATTATTTTTATTAAATAAAGCAACGCATTCTCCAAATAATAAATCATTGTAATTACTTCGTGGTTTATAAATAATTTTATTCTTTTTACCTGTTATCACGAGTGGAAATTTTCCTGACAGATGCGGATCACCCGAAGAAAATTCAACTCCTATTTCTTGATCAAGTTGAATACTAAACAATTCGTTAATTTCCTTTGAATCATACTCTACATGTTGGATAACTTCAGAAATGTAACAAATTGTTTCTTTGATTTTTTTATCTATTAAATTGAATAAAACAGGAAATCTTTGAAACAAACCTGTGACGTATTTCTCATTAGATAAATAATTTCTAATATAACTTTTCACAGAGAGTTTTTGTAACTGTGACTTTAATAGATTAAAGTCATAAACAATCGTTCGCAAAAGAATCTCATGAATATCTTTGCAAAGGTTTTCATTAATGTTATTGCTAACATTTTTGTATTTTATTAGATTTGGGTACTTCATAAAATATTGCTCAGTTAGCTTTATTGTTACTTGTTGCGAGAATTTTTCAATTGAATCAACTTGTCTCCATTCTTTTAGTTCATTCAACATCTCTTCGTTCTGATCTTTTAGCAGTTTTTTTGAATGAACATACTGTTCCTTAAATTCATTAATATTCTGAAAATGAAAAAATTGTAAAAATTCCTCTTGCATATCTGAAGTCATAAATTCTGCTAAATTGTATTCCAACAACTCATAATTATCCATCTGCTTACCCCACCTCATCTATATTTAGATCATATAGAATCAATTACTTGTGTTTTCAAGAACAAAAACTATATCTTTCTACCCAATAAATCCTAGTAAAAAATTGTACATAAAATTGATTTCAAACTCATAGATCAATATATTACTAGTTTATACAACTTTTATCTCTCGTTAAAAAAATGTACACTAATGCAACAAATTTTATTTCCTAACTATTCTTCATCCTAGTTTGATTTTCTAGTAGTCATTAAGAATAATTTTGATCTACTTTAATGATAGAATAATCGTCTCTAGTTAGATTATGCCTACTTCTTATTAAGAAGCTAATTTAGAACTCAAAGTTAACACACCATGTTTATAGCTGCTCAACCTCTTATCAAAATAATGTTAAAGCGATCAAGCTTGATTAAATAGTGGTTTAAAACAAAAAAGACGCTACGATTATCCTAACTAATCGTAACGTTCTTTTATTTTTTACTTAGCGTAGTCTGTCGCACGCGTTTCACGAATAACGATGACTTTGATATGCCCTGGATAATCTAATTCTTCTTCAATTCGTTTACGAATATCTCGTACTAAACGAACTGCATCTAAATCAGAGATCTCTTCTGGTTTTACCATAACCCGAACTTCTCGTCCAGCTTGAACAGCAAAACTAGATTCTACTCCGGCAAAGCTATTTGAAATGTTTTCTAAGCTTCTTAAGCGACGGATATAATTTTCCAAGGATTCACTTCTAGCTCCTGGTCGTGCAGCGGATAAGGCATCTGCAGCAGCTACCAAGACAGAAATAACTGACGTTGCTTCAACATCTCCATGATGAGATGCAATCGCATTGATCACTACAGGATTTTCTTTGTATTTAGCAGCTAACTCTGCACCGATCTCTACGTGAGAACCTTCGATTTCATGATCTAATGCTTTCCCGATATCATGAAGCAAACCAGCTCGTTTAGCTAATTGGATATCTTCGCCTAACTCAGCGGCTAGTATACCTGACAATTTAGCAACCTCTACTGAATGTTTCAAAACATTTTGTCCATAGCTAGTTCTAAAATGAAGACGACCCATGATTTTGATCAAATCTGGATGAAGGGTATGCGCACCAACTTCAAACGCCGCTTCTTCCCCGTACTCACGGATTCGTTCATCCATTTCTTTACGCGATTTTTCGACCATTTCTTCGATTCGTGCAGGATGGATCCGTCCATCTTGGATCAGTTTTTCTAAAGTCATCCGAGCGATTTCTCTACGAATTGGATCAAAACCTGAAAGGACCACTGCTTCTGGTGTATCATCAATGATCAAGTCAATTCCAGTCAATGTTTCTAGTGTACGGATATTTCGTCCTTCTCGACCAATGATGCGTCCTTTCATTTCATCATTTGGTAAAGTTACTACGGATACAGTTGTTTCAGATACTTGGTCTGCCGCACAGCGCTGAATCGCTAACGATAAAAGATTTTTGGCTTTACGATCTGCTTCTTCTTTTGCACGTTGTTCCGATTCTTTGACCATTAACGTCAATTCATGATTCAATTCTTCTTCAGTTGATTTCATGATGACATCTTTTGCATCTTCTTTAGATAAACCAGCAATTTTTTCTAATTCTCTTTGTTGTTCTTCAATCAACTTTTCAACGTCTTTTTCTCGCTCTTCAATCAATTGCTGTTTTGAACTAAGTGCTTCTTCTTTGCTTTCAAGTGAGGTCTCACGTTTTTCCAATGAGTCATCCTTACGATTCAACGTTTGTTCACGCTGAATTAAACGATTTTCTTGAGATTTTAATTCTAACTTGCTTTCTCTCAACTCACTCTCCACTTCAGAACGATATTTCTGGTTTTCCTCCTTAGCTTCTAACAATGCTTCTTTTTTTAGAGTTTCTGCTTCTTTCTTTGCACTATCAATAATTCCAGCTGCTGATGATTGAGCACCTGCAATTTCTTTTTCATGACGTGACTTTGCAACCATAAACCCTAAACCAAGACCGACAATTAAACCGATGATAGCGAGGAGAATATTGAATACCATAAAATCCACCTCCATACTATCTTTTTCATTTTTATCATCTATATAACTTTTATGATAAAGTACTCTAAACTTGTTAATATGCTTTATGCATAGGTGTACAAAAACATGCACAAGTTTATTCTAATGTTTGTACCCCGTAGTGTCAACTTTAAATACATAAGAAACGGCTTTCTCTATTTTCATTTAAAGGTCATTTTATGAATAAAAGATAATATTAAATAATAACCAAAACATATTAAGAACAAATAATTTTGCATTAATGAAAATTAAGAACAAAAAATGACTTTTAAGTAACAAACTATCCTTTCATTTAAGTAGAATAGTCCCTTTCTGCCGATGTAATCAGTCACTGCATAAACATTCCCATTTCCCATTATGTTTTAGGAGAAAGTATAGTCAAATGACTACTTAAAAGACAAAAAATAAGCCGAAATTTTAAAAAATTTCGGCTTATTAGATTCAATCGACAACATATCAAAGGAAAACACTTTCTCTGAACGACGCGAGTTCTCTCGATGCTCAAACATCCTTTGAATAGTTATTCGATTATTTCTATTCTTACTTCATCTTATTCCTCTAAAGGAAGTTCTGCTTGCGTTTCTTCGGGTATTTCTACATCTTCACCGATCCCATAAGCCGCCCGGACTAAAGCAGAAACTTCTGCCATCATTTCGGGATGAGTGGACATGTAATTTTTTGCATTCTCACGACCTTGTCCAATACGATCTTCTTTGTAAGAATACCAAGCACCACTTTTATCAACGATATCTTTTTCAACCGCCATATCAAGCAATTCTCCTTCTTGAGAAATTCCTTGCCCATACATCACATCGACTTCAGCAATTTTGAATGGTGGCGCTACTTTATTTTTAACTACTTTGATCTTCGTACGGTTCCCAACAATGTCTGTTCCTTGTTTCAATTGTTCCGCACGGCGCACTTCTAAACGAATCGTTGCATAGAATTTTAATGCACGTCCCCCAGGTGTGATTTCAGGATTACCGAACATCACTCCAACTTTTTCACGAATTTGGTTAATGAAAATAGCGATCGTTTTTGTTTTATTGATCGACCCAGATAGTTTACGCAATGCTTGTGACATTAATCGAGCTTGTAACCCTACGTGAGAGTCACCCATTTCTCCATCGATTTCAGCACGTGGAACTAAAGCTGCAACCGAATCGACTACTACGATATCTACTGCACCACTTGATACAAGCGCATCAGCGATTTCTAGTCCTTGTTCCCCAGTATCTGGTTGTGAAAGAAGTAATTCGTCAATGTTTACCCCTAATTTTTGAGCATATTGTGGGTCTAAGGCATGCTCAGCATCGATAAAAGCGGCTGTTCCGCCATTTTTTTGTACTTCAGCGATTGCATGCAAGGCAACGGTTGTCTTACCTGAACTTTCAGGACCATATACTTCAATGATACGTCCTCGTGGGTAACCACCAACACCTAAAGCAACATCTAATGCAAGAGAACCACTTGGGATAGTCGAAACTTGTTGGTCGATTTTTTCGCCAAGTTTCATGATCGAGCCTTTCCCATAGTTCTTTTCAATTTTTTTCAACGCAGCATCTAAGGCTGCTTTACGATCATCTGCCAATACGATAATCCTCCTTATATTCACAAATCAGTGCGACATTTCATTGTACTAATCATATCGTTTTTAATGACAAAAAGCAAGAAAAAACCGAACAAATATTCGCATTTATTTTTTTCTTAATAGTTGTCTTCTAATGAGATCAAATCCTTGCATTACTGCGCTATTCCTTATATGAGAACGGTCTCTGGTAAATTGGTATTTCTGCGAAATGACCTCCCCTTCGCTTGTTGCAACCGCGATCCAAACTGTTCCAGCTGGCTGTCCTTCTAAGGTATCTGGTCCAGCCACTCCAGTAAACGAAATCGCATAATCTGTTTTTGCTAAATTACGTGCTTGGATAGCCATTTGTTCTGCACATTCTTGGCTGACGGTTCCATGCTGCTTCAATAGTGCATCATCGATGTGTAAAAATTCTGCTTTAGTTTCTAAAGAATAGGTAATGAAGCCTCCTGGGAAGACTTGAGAAACACCAGAGATCTCTCCCAAAGCTGATTGAAAGGCTCCAGCAGTCAAACTTTCTGCTGCAGTTATTGTTTGGTTTCTTTCCTTTAATAATTCTACGACCACTTTAGGCAATGAATTATCATCACCATATCCATAGAAGTACTCACCTACTCTCGCCAATACTTTTTCTTCCAAAACAAGTAAGGCTTGGTTTCCTGCATGTTTGTCTTTGGTCTTCACAGTTAATCGTAAAGTGACTTCGTTAGGTTTTGCGTAAGGGGCAATCGTTGGGTTGATCTGTGTTTCAATCAAGTCTTTTAATTCTGTGACTAGTTGGGATTCCCCGATACCGTAAAAACGTAAAACTTTTGAGATCAGCATTTCTTCAGATGGAAAGTTTTGCTCCAATAATGGGCGAGCTTGTTCAATGAACATTGGCTTTAATTCGCTCGGTGGTCCAGGTAACAAGAGATAGACATGGTCTGCTGTTTGATAGAACGTACCTAATGCTAAGCCTGTGCGATTAGGTAAAGCAATCCCCCCATCGATGATTTGTGATTGTTGTAAATTATTTTCAGTCATTTTACGCTTGGTCGTTTCAAAAAATGCTAACAATTTTTTATAGCCTTCGGTGTTTTGGATCAATTCTTCCCCTAGATGTTTCGCAGTAACTTCTTTCGTCAGGTCGTCTTCTGTCGGTCCCAACCCTCCACATAAAATGATCAAGTCACTTCTGGTTTCTGCTAATTGGAGTAATGATTCTAAGCGGTCGGGATTATCACCAACCACCGTTTGATAATACACATCAATCCCGAGGTCTGCTAACTGTTCAGATAAAAACGTGGCATTCGTGTTGACTACTTGTCCTAGTAAAAGTTCTGTCCCTACTGCTATGATTTCTGATTTCATTTTTTCGCTTCCTTCATTACAACAGACGAATTCTCGTTGGCCTGTTTTGGTCTCTTCTCAATCTCTTTTTATCTACTAATAGTATACGCCATTTGCTAAACGTTTCATTTATCATTTGCTCATTTTCTGATAAAGAGTTTCATCATTTTCATCTTCATCATAAGATAGCTAGGCATCTAGCTAGTTTAGAAAAATGGCGATCAAATAAATGATTGAAACGTGAATCAGCATAAATAAATTCGTCTTACCCCAAAATATAAAATGTTATTTTGGGGTAAGACGAATTATCGAAATGGTACATCTTTGTAAGGAATCTTACATCGAACCTTTGAACACACCACTATTTTTCATAAAATAATCAACACCTGAATAAATCGTGAAGATCAAACAAGCATACAGTATGATTTGATCCATCGGTAAATTGATCAGATTAAATGGAATATTATTGATGAATAACAAAATAATAGCCACCATTTGCGTAGCCGTTTTTACTTTTCCTGGCCACGCTGCTGCCATGACTTCCCCATCTTCGACTAACAATAGTCGCAGACCGGTAACAGCTAGTTCTCGACAAACGATAATCGCAACTACCCATCCTGGTGCCTTACCTTGCCCCACCAACATGATAAAAGCGGTCATCACTAACATTTTATCTGCTAATGGATCAGCAAACTTTCCAAAATTGGTGACTAATCCTCTGGCACGAGCAATTTTTCCATCGAGCCAATCGGTAATACTTGCTAAGGCAAAAATAATCGCTCCTACTAATTGCGTCACAGCAAGTGATGTTGTTCCTACGGTTACTTGTCCCCAATCTAAGGGTAATCCGACAACTAAAATAAAAATCGGGATCATACAAATTCTAAGTACAGTTAATTTATTTGGTAAATTCACACTATCCACTCCTTTCTTCCCTATTCTACGTGACTCGTTCTAAACTTTCCACCGATAATGATCAGTTTTTATCAGCAGTCGTGAAAAAAGATAAGCACCTAAGATGAATCTGCCTTCCCAGGTACTTATCTTGTTTTCTTTTTTCACATCATTCTACTTATAAGCGATTTACTCTGCATACTGTAGTGTCAATGTGACATTTTTAGGATTTTGATTATTCGCTCCTGGATTAACAGGGATTTCTTCCCCGTTTATCTTAACCGTTGCATTACTTGCAGCTCCTAATCGAATCGTTGCATTGGTTGCCGTTTCCGGTAATTGCGTGCTTTGTGTTTCATTTGCTGCTAATGTCCCTTGATAAACATAGGCATTATCCACTAATACACCGATCCAAATTCGGTTAGTCGCTGCAAATTCAAGTGTAACAGGTTTTTTCGCATCCGTAACATTCACTGCGATCGTACTACCTGTGTCTTCACCAGCCGTAATCGCCATCTTTTTCTCTTCTTGTGTTGTTGAAGTGGTTGTCGTACTTGTTGAAGAAGAGGATTCACGCTCTTTCTTAGTGCTAGATGTCGTTTGTGTAATTGCACCGTCAACCGAAACTGAAGTTGCCGTTGTATCAATAATCGGGTCAGATTTTCGATCCTGCCAAGTCATATAACCCACAACAGTAATAATTGCTAAAGCGACTAAACCAAGTAAAATAACCGGTAGACTTGTCCAAAACTTACTTGGATTGGCTTCTTCCTGATGCATAGCTTTTCTCGAACCACTCACTGTTTCTGGTTCAGGACGTGCGACAACTTCTCCAGCTGATAATTTGCTTTTCCCATCAAATACATCAACTAAATGATCGCCATCTTCACCGACAGCTTCTGCATATTGACGAATAAATGCCCGAACATAAAATTTTCCAGGTAGTTGATCAAAATCATCATTATCGATTGCTTCTAGATAACGTTTTTGAATTTTCGTAATCTGCTGTAATTCATCTAAAGATATTTTCTTATTTAGGCGAGCTTGCCTTAATGTTTCTCCGATGGTTTCAAAAGCCACTCGTTCATCTTCTCCAGTCTTTTTATTCTAACCAGCAATTGTATAAACGCTAGTCGTCTAATTGTTCCTTTTCGTTAAGAATGTAACACGCCATACACCAACGCCCATTTTTTATTCTTTATCTTCTTAAGAATACCATAAACGAAGTTATCTTAGGGTAACATTGAATGCACTCTATAACGAAATTTAAGAGTTTAACTACTTTCCCATTCGTCATCTCTACTTCTATATCAGACATTTGGCTGCATATAAAACTCACTGAACGCTTCTTCTTTGATAAAAGAACGACCTACTTTTAATACATCTGCTAATTGAATGGATTCAATAATTTCTGGTAAATCAAATAATGTTTGATCCCCAAATAGGCTTTGCGTGAATTGGTTTGCAATGTATTCCAGTGAATTTAATGTTTGGAAATATTGTCCTAACATCTTTTTCTTCAACAATGTTAGATTTTCTTCAGACAGTTCTTGATCCTCTTCAAAATGCAGAAGAATTTCTTTCACTTTTTCAGCTGCTTTTTCTGGCTGATCCGTGTCTCCGCTAAAGTCAGCAAAATGAAATTCTCGATCTAAACTAAATTCAAAACCGAAGCTGTCATCAATTAAACCATCATTGTACATTTTCAAATAATTTTGAGAAGTATTCCCTAATAACAATTGGAATAAAAGATTGAGAGCAGTCTTGTATCTCAATAATTCCTTCCCTTCTGCTGGTAAAACATCTAGCCCTTTGATTCCCAAGACAAACTTATCTCTAGTGATTGCTGAGCGCATTGAGCTTTTCGCAATAATATCACCATTATTGTCAGGGAAATAACGTTCGATTTTTTGAGCTGGTGGAAAATCCTTAGCATTTTGATTGGTTCGAATCAATTCCATCAACTTTTCCGGCTCTAATTTTCCTACTACGAACAAGACCATATTACTTGGCTGATAAAATGTCCGATAGCACGTGTATAAATCATCAGCAGTGATTGCTTCAATACTTTCAACTGTGCCAGCTATATCGATATGCAAAGGATGTTCAGGGTATAAATTATTCAAAATGCCAAAAAACATCCGCCAATTTGGATCATCTTCATACATTTGTATTTCTTGCCCAATGATCCCTTTTTCTTTATTAACTGTTTCTTCCGTAAAATAAGGTGCTTGGACAAAATCAAGTAAAGTCGTCAAATTTTTTTCAACTTGATCTGTCGTTGAAAATAAATAACTTGTTTTGGTAAAACTGGTAAACGCGTTAGCTGAGGCCCCTTGTTGTCCAAATAATTGAAAGACATCGCCATCCTCTTTTTCAAACAATTTATGTTCCAAGAAATGGGCAATACCATCTGGAACTTTTATCTTTTTATCTGAACCATATGGAATAAATTCATTATCGATCGAACCGTAATTTGTACTAAATAAACCATATGTCTTATGGTAATCATTTTTAGGTAATAAATAAACAGTCAAACCATTTGGTAATACTTCATGGTACAGTGTTTCGTTGATTTGATCATATTCTGTTTTATTCATTTGTTGTACCTCCGTCTAAAAAGAAAATTGCCTGCAACTCGATTTGTCGAGCTATTTTTTGGATGTCTTCGACCGTTACTTTTTCCATCCGTTTTAACCATTCGTTAGCTGTTAATTTCGTTTCTGGCAACCAATTCTCTAAATAGGCAGTCTCGACAGCTACTTGTGGGGCATCTAATGATAATAGATATTGGTTTCGTAACATGGCCTTAGTTTGTGTCAATTCAAGTTCTGTGACTTCCCCATTTCGTAGACTTTCTAATTGTTCATGGATCAGATGCAATACTTGGTTACGTTTACGTCCATCAATTCCTGTTTGTACACTTAGGAACCCACGAAAAGTATCAATGCTGCTGGAAGCATAGTAAGCTAGGCTCTCTTTTTCACGAACATTCATAAATAATTTAGAGTGTGGGAAACCGCCAAATAATCCATTGAAGACCATCAATGAAAAACGATCCGGTTGGTCATAATAGACATTGGTTTGATAAGCCAAATTTAATTTCGCCTGAGTCACTGGTTCTTCGATCTGTCGCTCTTTGATGATATTTTCTTGCGGTTGGCTATAAAAAATTTCCGGGTGTAATCTTTCTCGCTCTGGAAATGCCCATTCACTAAAAGCTGCTTGGACTTCTGCAGGAGAGACATCTCCCACTACGAAGATATCGATCTGATCTTCTGTGATCATCTGATGATAATAGTCAGCTAACACTTCAGCTGTGAGTTCATCTAGATCTTCGATTGTTCCAAAACTTGGTATTTTCTGCGCCTCCGACTGATCAAAATACAACTCTTGAAGCGCCAGTGAAGCCATCGTTTGCTTGTCTTCATTTAAGCTCTCTAAATAAAGTTTCAAATTGTTTTTTTCTAAAGCAAAAGTGGCTGGATCAAATTTTTCCCCCGTAATGTTTGGATAAAAGAGAACTTCTTTCAAAAAAGCAACAGCTTGGTTTAAAATGCTGGTATCGTTGATATACTTGCCATTGACAAAGTTGATGCTAGCATCCAACCAGTGAAGATTGCCTTTTTTTCTCACGGACGTTCCAAAACTAGCACCATAAAGATCCGCCAATTTTGCACTTAACTGAGTCTGGTCAGGATAATTTAAACTGTTCGTTTCTAACAAGCTACTTAAAAGGGAACGTTTCGTGATGACTTCTTTTTTTAAACGCGTAGTAAAGCGAACAAAGATACGAACCGTTTTATATTGTTTTGTTTGCAAGACGTGGAGGTTTACACCCTCTGCCAGTTGATATGTCATAGTACATGCTCCTTTATTAGCAGTTCGTTCTCCGACATGGTTGATTTTATCTTGGAGGATAAAAGAATATGTGGCTACTATTTTTTACTGCTTTAATTCTCTCTTGCATCACTTAAGAGTCACCTTCTAGTATAGCATATAAGTACTTGAACGACAGACCTTAGCCATAAATGCATGTCGTTTTTATATTTTTTTATTCTTCGTTATACTAAGGATAAGTGAGAGGAGGAGAAAAATGATTAAAGAATTTAAAGAGTTTATTATGCGTGGCGACGTATTAGATTTAGCCGTTGGGGTTGTTATCGGGAGTGCATTTACTAGCATTGTCAATCAGATCGTTCAAGGTTTGATCACACCTCTTGTAGGCTGGGTTGTAGCGATGATTACTGGCACGTCTGATTTGGAAGGCGCCCTTTCTATCTTGGACTGGTCACCTACTAAAGGAGTTACGTTTGCTTTCGGCAATGTTATTAGTGCAATCATAACATTTATTATTACAGGGTTTGTCTTATTCTTAGTGGTAAAAGCAGCCAACCACGCTAAAAGATTACGTCCTGAAAAAGAAACAGAAGAAGCACCTGCCAAACCAACTGCTGAAGATTATTTGAGCGACATTCGTGATCTACTTGCACAACAAACAGCAGAAAACAACGGACGACCAACTACACAAGCAACCGTTGATCAGACAACTGAAAAATAAAGAAAACTAAATGATACAAAAAAGAACAGCTATCAGTTTTCACTGTAACTGTTCTTTTTTGTATTGCGCTACCTATCGTCATGATCACTTTAGCTCGATTTTTTCATATCGATATGGGGGATGTCATCTTCTAAATAAACATCTGAAATGGCCTCGAATCCAAATGACTCATAAAAAGATTGAAGATAGACTTGCGCCCCAATGACGATCGGTCGTTGCGGGTAATTGGCTTCAATTACTTCCATCGTACGTTGCACGATCTTACGTCCCAACCCTTCTTTACGATGCTCACTATTGACCAACACTCGACCAAAATGAATGGTTCCATCTTCTTCAAAAATACGTGTATAAGCAGAAATTTTCCCTGCTTCATCTTTGAAATACGTATGCCAAGCTTGGCTATCAATTTCATCCACTTCTTGGTAGGGACAATTTTGTTCTACGACAAAAACAGCAATGCGTTCTTTGACAATCTCATAAAATTCTTGAGTGGTCAAATCTGCAAATTTTTTTACATAATGTTCCATTTGAAAGTGCCTCCAATTCTCTTTTTTTCAGCATACCTATTTCCAAACAAAAAAGCAAACGAACCTTATAAAAAACTAGGCTCGCTTGCTTTTTAAACTGCTTCAGTTAAAAATTCAATCTCGACTGTTCGAGTAAGTACATCTGAATAGCTATACGATACTCGTTCAAAAGAATTTTCTTCAGGATCCAAATCAACAACGAATACTGAAGGATAGGTTTCTGTTAAAACGCCTCGGCGTTCTGTTTGACGCTTTCTTCCTGTCTGAGCAACCAGCATGATTGGGCTGCCGATACGACCTTCTAAATCTTTTTTGATTGTAGCTAAAGTTGTTGGCATACAGT
>OGSY01000699.1_pt1 | contig 13223 bp, 14 predicted proteins | sample 1574281 | NCBI WGS metagenome assembly OGSY01 (sample SAMN03295855, study PRJEB24534) | human gut metagenome | isolation source: fecal sample 5 from infant 8 | host: Homo sapiens | place: USA: Pittsburgh, PA | collected 2014-07
GTGTATATTCCAAATCTTTGCCATGCTTAGCAACAAAATCTGTCATTTCAGAATCTGGAATTTGACGCAAGTAGAGATTAGCACGAATCGTTTCATCCTCCTCACGACAAGTAGAAAGAACGAGGTATTTATCTGAAGCACTAACCTTCAAATCCTTGTTTTTAACATCGGCTGTATTATAAATAATATCCAATTGTTCCTTAAAGTCTTTATCATCTTTAAAGGACGTACGATAAAACGCTGTATCCTCAGGTACGATGACCATCGCAAGGGCTTCATAATAATACTTACGTTGAGGTGTTTCTACGACAACATATTTGTGTTGGTCGAAGAATGACTGATCGCTGTAATAGTTAACATCATTGAACATACGGTGGTCTTCTACCTGACTTCCTCGAGCATGACCAAAGAGCCAAGTCAAGCGGTCACTAAAGTCTTTCTTATTGTTCATATCCATAAACACAGTACCAAACAGAGGTTCATTACCTCCTTCAAATGTTTTATCTAGATATGTAGAATTATCTTTAGTTTGTACAACAGGCTCATCTAACTTTGTACCTGGTGCATAAATATAGGCTATGGTGTCAGGGTTAGTTGCAGTAAGGCCATCAAACTTGTTCTTTAGATAAGATTTTTCCTCACCTGAAACCTTATAAGTGCTTGCTTTTTTGGTAGTCAAAGCACTCTTAATACCATTGGAAGATGACGCTGTTGGCGACAAGTACTGGAAGCCAAGGAAAATTGCCAAAGCAGCAATCACTAAAGCTGAAATCCCAGCAACCAGTTTTTTGCGAGATCCAGTAGATTTACGATTATGACTACTCATGAAATATGAAATCCTTTTCTTTATCTATAGAAAAATATCACCGAAGCCTAAGCCCCAGTGATATTCTTTTCAGCAATAACGGTTAATTATTTAACTGCTGCTGTGTTTGGAAGAGTTTTTGCTTCTGCTTTAGAGCCAGATTTGTTTTCTTTAGCTGCTTCAGATTTTGCTTCTGCTTTTTTAACTTTTTCTGCTGAAGTTTGGGCTTTTTTCACATCTTCTTGTGATGGAGCAGTTTTATCCTCTGCTTGAGATCCATGTTCTGCTTCATAACGAGCATTCTTTTGTTCTGGAGTTTCATTCAAAATGTAATAGTTACCTTCTTTTTTAGAAGCTGTATTCCATTTCTTTTGAAGTTCTTCAGTGTAACGGTTACGAACATTGTTACGAGCAGTATTCAAAGCTGATTCGTAAGCTTCTTTCTTTTCAGTGTAAAGGTGTGATCCACCTTCAACTGCATCAAACTCAGATTTAGCTGCAACTACTGCTGGATCTTGAGCTGCTTCAGCATCAATATCTTCTTGGTGTCCTGCCAAGTACTCATTTACTTTACGAGCATTTGCAAACTCTGTTTGAGAGTTGTATGCATCATTCACACCACCACCATTTGTTGGTTGATCATATGCTCCTGGAGTGTTAGCTCCACCATTGATATCTGCCACTGCTGGCGCTGCTGCTGCAAAAAGGGCAAGAACTGCAGCTGAAGTAAGCAATACTTTTTTCATAATTGTGTCTCCTCTAATGGATTATTATATTTACATCAGGACTGCCTGACATTTATAGATTATAACACTATTTAGAGGTATGTCAACAATTTTTTAAAAACTTTTTTTAAATTTTTAATATACACTACAATTCCTACGAATAAAGGAGTCGAAGGGGATATTATTGCTCAAAAATAATTAACGGTTTTTAATTTTAGTGTTATTTTGAACAATTTATTATGCGCTATCTTAAGTTAAAATACAAACCTTTCTTCATATATAAAGATAAAACCAGTAAAATATACATTCGTTATCATAAAAAACAATGGCTAGAAGAGTCCTATAAAATAACCAAATCTAAGTTATTTGAGGTGTAGAACAATATCAACTCTCAAATAACCTCACCTACTTATTTTCTGATGTTTTTGGATGATAAATACATAATATGCAGAACTTTAGTTTGTTCCATTAGATAAAAATTAGGATTTATGAGAGTTGTTTTGTTTAGGAATTCGTTTACATCAGTTAGAATTATGAAAAAATAAGCTGCTATCTTATTTTTGATAGAGTTTAAACTAAAATTTTTTTAAGAAAATGATTTTGACAAATTTTTCGTATACACTAAGAGTAACTCCTAAAATAAGGATTGTTTTACTTCTCTTATTTCAGATGAAATAGTTCTTCCACTTGTTTATTAAAGACTTGTGCTATTTTTAAAGCCATTTCCAACGAAGGGTTGTAGCGGTTATTTTCCAAGTGAACAATCGTTTCTCTCCGTATCCCTACTTGATCTGCTAAATCTTGTTGAGTCATACCATAAGCTTCCCTTACTTCTTTCAAGTTAGTCTCTATTTTACTTTCTTTCGCCATATTTCATCCCCTTTTTTCAATGATAAAGTAAGTAATGGCAAATAATAAGAGTAAAAAAGCCACCAAAATATAAAGAAATCCAGCATTCAAAACGAAAACTTTACAGACGGCTATCAAGGTTGCAATTCCCAATAATATAAAGATTGCTATTGTAAACAAAATGGAAGAGGACTTTGCAATATTTCTATAAAATCGTTCATCAGGTTCTTCATTAATTCTCTTGAATAAGAAGTAAAACATTAATAACAATTGAACACTTAATCCAATTCCTAACATTATATTCTTAATCAAAGAACCAGGAGTTAGAAGCCAAACTCCAATTGTATAGATCGATGACGAGAGAAGTACAAGCACTGTATATAATTTTGCAGTAATCCCAAACATATTTTTCTCTTTCTTTTGATAGGTTGATTTTGAGAGGACCGATTGCATCGTACAAGCCAAATACGTAGGAAGCCAAGACATCGTCATAATAGCACCTTTTGCTAGAATCGGTAGGTGATTCCCCAGCAATAAAACTAAACATACAACAATAAGCACGCTAGCGATATAAAGGATTATCTTTAAGTTCTTCGACATTTTCATTTTCGTCACCTTCTTTCACCATGTTATAAATACATCACACCTTATCTGTTATAAATATATCACATTGTTATAAGAATTTCAAGATGAAGACAAAACTCTAGTAAGATTTTGAACAATTTTCAGAAATCTATACAAAAAAGCACCCATGAGGTAAACTCTTGAGTGCTTTGAAACGTTGATATAATCGTATCGATTAACGTTTTGAGTGCAGTGGTTGCCATCCAATCAAATGTCGCTTCGCTTGCTTTCTTGGGGCAACTATGCATAGCATATCTCTATGCGACTAAAGTCGCTAGAGCTATCCTAATTGCGCACCGCCAATTCTCATACAAAAAACACCTTGCAAGTTGCAAAGTATTTTCGTTTGTATTGTGCTTCCCAGCAACGAATTAACGTTTTGAGAACTGTGAAGCTTTACGAGCTTTCTTAAGACCTGGTTTTTTACGTTCAACCATACGTGCATCACGAGTAAGAAGTCCAGCGCGTTTCAATGAATCGCGGAAGTCTGGGTCTACTTGAAGAAGTGCACGAGCGATACCGTGACGGATCGCACCTGATTGACCAGCGTATCCACCACCTACAACGTTAACGTGTACGTCGTATGAACCTTCAGTTGAAGTAACTGCGAAAGGTTGGTTGATAACGAGACGAAGGTCTGCGTGTGGGATGTATTCTTCTACATCTTTTTTGTTAACAGTGATTTTACCAGTACCTGGAACCAAACGTACGCGTGCAACAGCGTTTTTACGGCGTCCTGTACCTGCATATTGTGCTTGTGCCATTATATTAGTGCTCCTTTCCTCTTAGAATTAGATAAGTCCTGAGATATCAAGTACTTCTGGTTGTTGTGCAGCGTGAGTGTGCTCACCGCCAACGAAGACTTTCAATTTCATACCTTGTGCGCGTCCAAGAGTGTTGTGTGGAAGCATACCTTTAACTGATTTTTCAATCAAACGAACAGCGTTTTTAGAACGAAGTTCACCTGCTGAGATTTGTTTCAATCCACCTGGATACATTGAGTGAGTGTAGTAGATCTTATCAGTTGCTTTTTTACCAGTCAATTTAACTTTTTCAGCATTGATAACAATTACGAAATCACCTGTATCAGTGTGTGGTGTGAAAGTTGGTTTGTTTTTTCCGCGAAGTACGCTAGCAACTACTGCAGAAAGACGTCCAAGTGGCACATCAGTTGCGTCAACGACATACCATTTACGTTCAACTTGGCCTGGTTTAGCCATAAATGTTGTTTTGTTCATGATTTCTCCTATATATAGTTCGATTTTTGTTTACGAGTGATGGGTGTTCCTTCCCATCGAAAAGTATTTGGAAGGTTCCGGGGCCTTTCAAATGGGGTAAACAATACCGTTTAACATAATATCAAAAAAACACGTCCAAGGCAAGTCATTTGGAGGTGTTTTTTTTCTGAATAAAGTTATTTCTTGTTGAAATTTTTCACATCACTTTGCGACATTACATTATCCCCAGTAGCATATACAGTACCCTCTGAGGAAAGAGCAACAATATGATGAAATCCAGCGCTGACTTGAATAATATTTGTCCATCCAGAAATATCATATTTTACATTACCACTATTCCTATGAGCTTCCACTACTGATCCGTCTCGTTTCAACCCTATTACATTAAACGCACCTGCACTTATCTGAGAAATATTATCCCACCCTTTCACTTGATCTAAAATTGAATTATAATCTGAAGAATATGAATTCTTAACATCAGTCGCAACCACACTTCCATCAGATTTAACTCCAACAGAAAAATTGTGACCCGCACTTACCTGTACAATATCACTCCATTCAGAAACATCTAACGCCCCTGACGTAGAGGTTCCTGCAGACACCACTGTACCATCCTCTTTTAATCCAAGTATAGTTCCCTGTCCAACACTTACTTGCTTGATATTTGTCCAAGATGCCGCTACTGAAAATTTATCTTCAAATAATGTTGTGCTTACAACAACTGTTCCATCTTCTCTTAATCCAACAACAAGATCACCAGATGTATCGGTATTTGTATCAATTTGTTTTATATTTGTCCAATTTATACCTGAGTTATAGTAAGTTGATGATCTAGTCACTGTTCCGTCTTTAAGCAAAGCTATATAACCATCGCGTCCAACAGCCATAATTTGCTGCACATTCGAAATATTTCCTTCCCCATAGCTACCAAAGGGCTTTGTATATTCAAAATTACCATTTTCTCTTAGGATAAATGTCTTATTAAAACCTGCATCTACTTGTTTAATTTTACTTTTCGCATATGCCGGCGTACTCATAAAAAGACTTGCAATCATCAAAGAAAGTAATACAATCTTTTTCTCTTCTATAATAACTCACCTTTTTTCTATCTAGCTTCTTTACCAATCGTAAAGACAGCCAAGGTATCTGGTCCGACGTGGGTAGAGATGACTGGACCAAGTGGCATAATAAGAACTTGCTCAATGCCATCAACTGCTAACAAATCTTCTTTGAGCTTTTCTGCCGCTTCGATGTCGTTAGCATAAGCAACAATCGCTGTGCTATGACCAATATCTTGAGTAGCATGCAGAAACATTTCCTTAATAGCTTTTTTACGTCCTCGAATCTTAGCCAGAGGAACCAACTTGCCCGAAGCATCTAACCAAAGGAGAGGTTTAATATTAATCAAACTACCAATAATAGCTGAGCTCTTAGAAAGGCGACCCCCACGCATGAGATGGTAGAGATCATCAACTAAGAAATAAGTCCGTAAACGTGGCAGAATGTCCTCAATCATGGCTTTCGTTTCAGATAAGCTCTTACCTTGGTCACGAGCTTCTGCCGCCAAGATAGAGAGATAACCTTCCCCACCTGCTGCCGCTAGGGTATCTACAATCTCAATGACAGCTTCTGGGTATTCATCCAAAATCATGTCACGCGCCATAACAGCACTTTGATAAGTACCTGAAAGTACTGATGAGAAGGCAATATAGAGAAGAGCATCACCATTTTGGGCATGACGACGAAAAACCTCTTCAAATTGACCAACATTCACCTGGCTTGTGGTAGGCTGACTGCCTTCTTGCATACGTTCTAAGAGACGGTCACTCGTTAAACGGTTAGAACCAACGGTCTCATAGGCAATATCATCAAGCGTAATGGTCAAACCAACGAGCTCTACCTTATTCTCCTGAGCCCATTTTTCATCTAGATCTGCTGTAGAATCTGTCAAAATGTTAAATGTCATATGTCCCTCTATTCTATTTCATTTAAAAGGTCCTGTAATTTCCCTAATTGTGCATCGTCCCATGGACGTAGTTTTGGTGTCTTTAAGTCAATATGTGCCGACATCTTGTCTAAGTCAGACTTAACAGTATTGACACGCTCTTCCAACTCACGCGCCGAAACACGTAAAGCTCCTTGTGAAAAGATAGCCCACTGTTCATTTAAGTCACTAGTTGCTACTTCAACTAAATTTTGAACAGTATTCATCTCAGCCGCTGCGCGCTCAATATAGCTATCTGCTGTCTCATCTTCCTCAGTAAAAATAACACTGATACGATACTGATCATAACGCTGACGACTCCCTGGAACAAACTGGGCATCAAACACACAGATAATATCAATATGTTCAAAGTTAGCATAATGATTGAGCTTACGAAGCAATGTTTCACGAGCTTCATCAAGCTGATTGGTCTTAAAGAGTTGACGGGTTTCTTGCCAAAAGGCAATCATATTATAACCATCAACCAGAAGTATTCTTTTTTTCATAGTTACAATCGGTTTCGATAAACTTCATACATGAGAACTGCTGCTGCCACACTGCATTAAGGCTCTGCACATGACCACTCATGGGTATAGTAATCATCTCATCCACTTGTTTCTTGATGTTAGCAGAGATTCCCTTACCTTCATTACCAATGATAAGGCCAACCTTTCCAGCTGTATTCCATTTATGAGATGGGGTCCCATCCATATCCGTTCCAAACACCCAGAAGCCTGCTTCTTTAAGCTTATCAAGAGTTTGGCTAAGATTAGTCACTCGGGCAATGGGAATATGCTCCACGGCCCCTGTTGATGTCTTGGCAACGACAGGTGTTACCCCCACAGCACGATGCTTAGGAATAATAACTCCTGTCACCTGAGTAGCATCAGCTGTACGTAGGATAGAACCAAAGTTATGAGGGTCGTTAAGTCCATCTAAAATGAGGACTAGAGGATTCTCCTCTTGCTCAGCCTTATCCATAATAACTGAGAGCTCAGAATAAGCGAACTCTGACACACGAAGAACAAAACCTTGATGCACAGCCCCACCTGTCATATCAGACAAGTTTTTCTTAGGTGTCCAAGAGATGGAAACCTTCTTTTCAGCTGCCAAGGCCTTAATGGCATCAACATTTTTCCCTCGAAGATCATCTTGAATATAGAGTTTATTTCCAGTATTTGCTTCCAGACTCTCTGTTACGGCATGCACACCATAAACAATGTCTAGACTTGATTCTTTAGTTGTTTTCATAAGCTAATTCTATCATAAAAAAAGCCCTCTTACGAGGGCAAAGCATGTTAAATAAATGTAATTGCTGCTAGGTAAAGCACTAGAAGAACGAGAACAACAGTTGCAGCAGCCAAAGCTTGCTTACCAATTGTATCTGGATCTGAGATTGATTCTGCAATCTTTCTCGCAGCTTGAGTAATGGTTTTACCTGCTGCTTGGAAGATATCAATTGAACCTGTACTTGTTGAACTATTTCCAGAAATTGCTGAAGACCAACCACTCAAAACCTCAGCAATTTGTTCTGCCAATTGCTGTGTTAGCGCTCTAGTTGTCTCAGCCAACTCATTAACAGCCGTAGCTTGTATATGATTGGCGGTTTCAGTGTAGCTATTTGCACTGGTATTATAAGTAACCGGTACAGTCGTTGTTGTCGTTGTTGATGAATACTGATTCCTACGGTAACTATCCGGTGTCACTGGACGCTCGCCTTCATTGAAGACGCTAAAAGTCTGTGTCAGATAATGAATATTGTTATTCGTATCAATCAACTCAAAGGTCATTTTATGAATACCAGTCGTTTGCTCTGCCAAATGGTAGGCACTCAAACCAGCATTGACCTCATCCAAAGTTCCTTCAACAAAGTAGCTATGATGAATTTGTTTGCCATCAAGGACTAGATTAAGGCCCTTAATCTTCTTACCTTCCATCTTGTTAACATCAAAGTTGACGTTAAAGATTTCACCACGTGCTAAATAAAGAATGTCTGTATTCCCTGTAACAGCAGGTTGATCTTCAAGAAGCGCTCCAGTACTGTCTCGTTTTGGAACAACGGAATATACTTCAGAAGTGATTGGAGTCGCTAAGATTTCTGAGATGAGTCCATCCGTAAAGGTTACCTCTGACGAATAGGTCAAACTCTCACTTTGCAACATAGAAACCACTTCAGAAGTTTTAAAGACCTCAGAAGTTGATGATGAATCTTTCCAGCCAACCGTAAGGACAGTTAAGCTATCTTCTGAATTATTATTTAACTGACTCGTTTCTGGAGCCGTAGATGCAAGAGAGCTTGCAGTACTTGCAGACTCAGAAGCGACTTCAGAAGTTGCAATAGCTTGGCTAGTAGGAGTCGCACTTACAGATGTCGTATGCGAAGCCAGTGAAGAATACTCTGATTTTTCAATAACTGCATGTGTATTTCCAGCAAGTTCAGATGTATATAGGGTGCTTTCACTCTTATACATTGAAGTCACAGCTTGAGACTCTGCAGTCGCTGTAGCCTCACGAGACTTATCATAAGTAAGCACAATATTTGGTTTTGCTTGTTCAGAATCAGATGTTGGGTTTGCATCTCCTCGTTCAGATGCCGCTACTGATCGATCCTCACCAAAAGCCTGGGCACGAGCCTCTTCTGAATGAGGTGTCGTCGTAGAAACGCTAGTCTCCACGATATCAACTTGAGAATGTACCTCAAGAAGCCCCTCATCTGTCTCACTTGAAGAGACAACCATCAGTGACGTTGAGGTCACTACTGAACTTACTTGACTCGCTGGCTCTGCCTTAGCTCCTACTGAAGAAAGATCAGCCTGAGGAGCAACTGGAGCCGGTGCCTCACTATTAACATAATCTATTTTAGCTTCATCAGGTTTTACCTGAACCTCATCTGCTTTACCTGTTTGAAGCGTAAAGCTAGATAAAATCAAAGCAGCAAAAGTTGTATAGAAAACTTTTTTCTTAGCTATTTCCATTCACCTCCTCATTTTTTAGATGGCCTCATTTACTAATATTATAGACTTTTTTTACTTTCTGTCAAATTAGTTTTATTAAAAAACGCTATAATATCAAGGTTTTACACGTGTCAGACATCCCTTAACTTTCTCATTTTCAAGGTGCTAAATATTAGTTTCATCTTATTTTTTATTGTCAAATCGCTGAATTACTTTGATTATCAAATAATCTAAATTTTGAAGCTTCAACTAATTGTCACAATTTTTATAGCTTTTAAATAACAAAAAATCCTGCTCTCGGCAGAATTTTTAGATTTCTTTTTCAACTTCGTCAATACACCAAGCAATTAGTTCCTCTAAGCGAGCAATATCCTCAGTCATATGAAGATAGCCCATGACTGCTTCGAAGCCTGTTGACATTTTGTAGGTAATGACATCTGTATTTTTAGCCTTGGTATGACTATTCGCATTACGACCTCGTTTATAGATATCTAGCTCTTTTTCAGTCAAAAGCTCTTGCTCTAGCATTTTTTCAATGAGACTAGCCTGCGCCTTTGCCGACACATAGCGTGTAGCTAGACGGTGCAATTGATTTGGCTTGGTCTGACCTTGAAAAATCAGGTGACGGCGAATGTACAAGGAATAAACAGCATCTCCCTCAAAAGCGAGAGCAATACCATTAATAAGGTTGACATCAAGGTTGGTATTCACATTATTCTCCCCACTTTTCATCTAAGTCAGAAGTGTGAAAGTCCATAACACTAATATGTAACTCTTCACCTATACTCTTACAATATCTAATATATTTTTTGGCCTCATTTATAGACATTTTTTTAGTCCCTGGATAAATAAAAATTACATATAGCATGCCCTTCTCACCACTTTCCTGTTTTAGGAAATAATTCAGTCTAGAAGTAAATTTTTTTGCTATTTGATCCGCACGATGAGTATCTATTTCCAGAATAATGGTATACTCTGATGAACTACCAAATATATCAACCCTATCTTGAGCATTACCTAATAGGTTTTTCTCTGTTTGCCACGTTATATCTTCTATTTGTTCAAGACTATTTTTGAGTTTTTCTTGTAATGATTTTACCATCATAGTCTTCTTTTTTTGATGATAGGATCTAGACTCCTTATCTAGATTATTTAAAACACTTAAATCAACCTCCAATTTAGAAAAATCAGTCTGACTAGCAAAATTATATATGTTTTGTCTTATTTCTTCCATTTTCTTATCCCTAGTTACGTGTCCACCTCACACCATCCTTGGTATCAAGAAGTTTGATACCTTGAGCAGCTAACTCATCGCGAATGCGGTCTGCTGTCGCAAAGTCCTTGTTGGCACGCGCCGCTTGACGCTCTTCAATGAGTTTTTCGATATCTTCATCAAGGACTTCTTCTTCAAAAACAATACCGAAGACTTGGAGCATTTTTTCAAAAGCATCCTTAACGGTTTGGTCATAATTGCCTGAATTAATCCATTTGGCCATGTCAAACAGAACAGTCACACCATTCGCTGTATTAAAGTCATCATCCATTGCTGTCTGGAAGGCTTCAAGATAAGTTTGCAACTCATCTTGATTCATCTGATCTGTCAAGGGAAGACTGTAGGTGTTTTTCAAATACTTAAGATTGACTTCAGCATCATGAATAGCTTTTTCAGTAAAGTTAATTGGCTTACGGTACTGTTGTGTTGCTAGGAAGAAGCGAAGCACTTGACCATCGACTGTCTTAAGCATATCATGAACCGTTACAAAGTTACCTAAGGATTTTGACATTTTCTCATTGTCCACATTGACAAAACCGTTGTGCATCCAGTAGTTGGCGAAGGTCTTGCCAGTTTTGGCTTCTGATTGAGCAATTTCATTGGTATGGTGTGGAAACTCAAGGTCTGCCCCTCCACCATGGATGTCGATGGTATCTCCAAGGATTTCAGTCGCCATAACTGAACATTCGATGTGCCAACCAGGACGACCAGGTCCCCACGGGCTGTCCCAAGAAACTTCTCCCTCTTTGGCAGCTTTCCAAAGGGCAAAATCCAGAGGATTCTCCTTACGTTCTGTTTCAGCATCCGTACGTCCGCTTGCACCAATTTCAAGATCTTCCAAAGTCTTGTTAGCTAATTTAGCATAGTTGTTTGACTTAGCTACTCGGAAGTAAACATCACCTTCAGAGACATAGGCAAAACCTTTGTCAACCAAGGTTGACACAAATGCAATGATTTCATCCATGTAGTTAATAACACGAGGATTTTGTGTCGCTGGTTTAATGCCAAGCTGTGCAGTATCTTCCATAAAAGCCGCGATAAACTTGTCCGACAATTCTTTAGTTGAAATGCCAGCTTCATTGGCTGCCTTGATAATCTTATCATCTACATCCGTAAAGTTAGAAATATAGTTGACTGTGTAGCCACAATACTCAAAATAACGACGAATAGTATCAAAAGCTACTGCTGAACGGGCATTTCCGATATGAATATAATTGTAAACCGTTGGTCCGCAGACATACATATTGACAACATTTTCTGTCAAAGGTACAAAATCACGGAGCGAACGTGTCATCGTATCATAAATTTTAATCACTAGAGATTCCTTTCAATTAACTGGAAACTATTTTTTATTCTTGATATGGTTTAGGTATAAACACAAGAGTATCACAAGAATGATAATCCATATAGCCGCAACCAGCTGACCTTGAGCCAAGAGAGATATAGCTGAAAGGAAACTCCCAACTATATAGAAGACCAAAAAAGGATTGTTTTTGAATAAATTTTTCATAACTCAAGTATTACTTGTGACGTTGCTTAAAAACAAGACCACCCCATAAAAGAGCAATGCAAAACCACAAGGCTGCCATGCTATAGTCTGCTCTATGTAAAGCAATGTAAACAAGGGCAAGAGGGCCCACGACCGTCAATCGAGTCACCTTTGAACTAAAAAGTTTCATCGTTTCCTTTCCTTATAGCCGTGATGAGTGGAAGCTAGCTGCTTTTAGAAGGTCATCTAGTTTTTCGCTATAGTATTCACGACCTTCTTCAATATCGTGGATAACTTCTTCGTCCTTTTGACCATGAACACGCACAACCTTAGCAGGAACACCAACGACTGTAACATCTTCTGGGACATCCGCAACAACCACAGCTGCCGCACCGACCTTAGAATTCTTTCCAATCTCGATAGGGCCTATGACCTGAGCATGGGCTGAAACCAAGGCACCCTCACGAACGGTTGGGTGACGTTTTCCGACATCTTTACCAGTACCACCTAAAGTGACACCGTGGTAAAGCATAGCACCCTTCTCCACAACAGCTGTCTCACCAATGACAAGGCCTGAGCCATGGTCAATGAAAACACCTTCAGCAATCTGAGCCCCTGGGTGAATCTCGATTTGAGTCCAGAAGCGCCAAAATTGACTATGCATACGAGCTAAAAGTCGGCAATGGTGGCGCCAGAGAAAATGTGAGATACGATGAGCTGCCAAAGCCTTTAGACCAGGATAGGTTAAAAGAACCTCCAAACTTGTCCGAGCCGCTGGGTCATTTTTCTTTACAATATCAATACTTTCTTTCCACCACCCCATATAGGTCACTCCTTATATCATTATTGTTTACTGTGGCCTTATTATCTTTTCAGAGATTTGATAATACTAGGACTACTTACTATCATCCTCAAAATAAGACCAATCCACTAACTCAGGCTGCTCATCAAAAGGATTGATGACAATACCTTGAACCTTATCCAACTCATTTTCACCTGTTGAAGGCTTATAAATTTCTGACAACGGCCACTGTAGAATAGTTCCCTTGGCCTTACGGAAAGGAAGTCCAAAAGTCTCGTTTCCGTACCATTTGGCAAAGCTCGTCAAGTTCGTAAATACAGGCACATAGCTCTGTCCCTCTGCATTAGACATGGTTGCAAAGAAACGATCTTCTTGTCCATCCGTCTCACGCTTATGAACAAAGGCCGGAACAAGATAAATCTTGTCTTTAGGGGTTGCCTTTTGATTTTCCTCACTCAAAAGATTATTAAGAGTCTGAGT
>OGSY01000711.1_pt1 | contig 13030 bp, 9 predicted proteins | sample 1574281 | NCBI WGS metagenome assembly OGSY01 (sample SAMN03295855, study PRJEB24534) | human gut metagenome | isolation source: fecal sample 5 from infant 8 | host: Homo sapiens | place: USA: Pittsburgh, PA | collected 2014-07
GCGGTATTCTGTCCCGAGAGTGAATTGGCGCGAATTATTTTCCCAACGCTATGAACAAATCGATGATAGTTATGAAAAAATGATCGAAGTAGGAAAACTGAACCCTTATTTTCTCGATTTATTTTCGAGCGAGATGCCTACAGACTTATTACCAAACGTTCAATTTCCAGCATACTCAATGAATGAGATTATTGAAAAAGAGCAACAAATCACCTGTCTAGGTTATCTTCCATTAGTAGCAAAAATAAAAAATTACTTGATCGAAAAATTTTATTTTGATTTTACTAAAACGCAATTATTAGTTACGAGTGGGGGTCAACAGGCTATTTTTCTAATTTTACAGACGATTTTATCTAGTGGTGATGCTATTGCGGTAGAAGCGCCTTCGTTTTTTTATCGTTTGTCCTTATTTAAAGCGACAGGGATTCGTCTATTTGGTGTACCCATGGATAGAGAAGGTATTGAGCTGGATAAGCTAGAAGTGTTGATCAAGAAAAATAAATTGAAAGCTGTCTTAGTTAATCCAAACTTTCAAAATCCAACAGGGAAAGTGATGTCCCAAAAACGTCGCGAAGCATTAGTGACCCTTTGTCGCAACTATCAATTACCGATCATTGAAGACGACGTTTTTAGTGACTTATCCTTTCATGATAGTGAAAAGCATAAACCAACTGCGATTCATTCGATTGATTCGGAAAACGTCTTATATGTCGGATCATTATCTAGGGTATTAGGACAAACGACCAAGATAGGTTGGATCGTTGGGCTGCGTTCCTTTATCGACCGCTTAGCGAAAGCGCAGGAAATGATGGAATTTTCGATGAGCATCTTTCCCCAAAATGTGGCGATGACTGTATTTGAAGAAAGTTATAGCACAAAGATCGCCATTGTGAGGGAAGAATTATACAAAAGAAGTTTGACACTGGTTGAATGGGAAAAAACGCAAAACTTTTTTGAAGTCTGGCCCATTTATGGTGGGTACTATGCGTGGATTACGTGGAAAGGACAGCAATTGACAAGAGATATTGCGGAAGAATTGATCCGCTCAGGGTTAGGCATTGCACCAAGTTTTTTGTTTGGAGAAGAGACCAACGGGTTACGTATCAATTTTAGTCGTTTAACTGAAGAAAGGCTGCCATTTTTTCAAGCGGAAATGGCAAAATTAGCAAAACGTTTATCCGTTTAATTCATGATCAAAAGAACAGGTTCATGTGCAACAGTTAAGGAGATTCCTTGCTGTTGCTTTTTAATTGAAAAAAATACACATATAGTAGAAAATTAAAAGAGGGATGATTGTAAAGAAAATCACTAATTAATAAAAAATTTTTTCTGTTTGTTGGAATAAGGTATAACAATGTGCGGATTCAATGATAACAGTAGAGAGGAGTAGATAGAAAATAAGGACTAATTTTGTACAAATGATGTAAACCGCTTTCTTGGTTGTGAGGTTGTTCACTATTTGCGTGGTTAAGCGGATTATTACAAATTTTTAAAAACGTGAATTTTTTTGCTTTTAGCTTGTATTTCTTAATGATCCATGATAATTTATAAAAGAAGACGGTTGGATATTGATACAGTTTATATATCTGTTTCAATCGCAGAAAGATGAGATTTTCTTATATGATGAGAGAGGAATGTGTACAAATGGCAAAAAAGAAATTACCACTAGACTTTAATGCGTTATTAGATGAAGTCAATTCAGATTTTCCAGTATACCAAGCGCTTGACCAAAATGGTAAAGTAGTAAACCCTGATCTTGTTCCTGATTTATCAGATGAACAATTAGTAGAATTAATGACTAGCATGGTTTGGTCTCGTGTATTAGACCAACGTTCAACAGCTTTAAACCGTCAAGGACGTTTAGGATTCTTTGCACCGACAGCTGGTCAAGAAGCTAGCCAACTTGCAAGTGCATTTGCTTTTGAAAAAGAAGACGTATTACTTCCTGGTTACCGTGATGTTCCCCAATTAGTAAAACATGGATTGCCTTTAGCACAAGCTTTCTTATGGTCACGAGGACATGCGGCAGGGAATTTTTATCCAGAAGAATTGAAAGCTCTACCACCACAAATCATTATTGGTGCGCAGTACATCCAAGCGGCTGGTGTGGCTTTAGGTTTGAAAAAACGAAACAAAAAAAATGTGGTCTTCACTTATACTGGTGACGGCGGCTCTTCTCAAGGTGATTTTTATGAAGCAATCAACTTTGCTGGAGCTTATCATGCAAATGCTGTATTTTATATCCAAAACAATGGCTTTGCGATCTCAACACCTCGTGAAAAACAAACAGCTGCTAAAACATTAGCGCAAAAAGCTGTGGCAGCCGGGATTCCAGGGATCCAAGTAGATGGTATGGATCCATTAGCAGTTTATACAGTATCTAAAATGGCACGTGATTGGGCAATCAACGGGAATGGTCCAGTCTTGATTGAGACATTGACTTACCGTTATGGTCCGCATACTTTATCAGGAGATGACCCAACTCGTTACCGTTCTAAAGAAACAGATGACGAATGGCAGAAAAAAGATCCATTGATCCGTTTCCGTAACTACCTAACAGAAAAAGGTCTATGGTCAGAAGAAAAAGAAGAACAAGTAATTGAACAAACAAAAGAGGAAATCAAAGCAGCGATTGCTGAAGCAGATAAGATTCCAAAACAAAAAGTTTCTGATTTCTTAAAAAATATGTTTGAAGTGGCACCACAATCAATTAAAGAACAAATTGCAATCTATGAAGCGAAGGAGTCGAAATAATCATGGCACAAAAAACAATGATTCAAGCAATCACAGATGCCCTAGCACTTGAACTTGAAAATGATGAGAACGTAATCGTTTTTGGTGAAGATGTTGGGAAAAACGGTGGAGTTTTCCGTGCAACGGAAGGATTGCAAGAAAAATTTGGCGAAGAACGCGTTTTCGATACCCCATTAGCTGAATCAGGGATTGCTGGTATGAGTTTTGGGTTAGCTTTAGAAGGTTTTCGTCCAGTACCTGAAATTCAGTTCTTTGGATTTATTTTTGAAGCCATGGATGAAGTAGTCGCACAAATGGCACGTACAAGATATCGAATGGGTGGGACTAGAAATCTACCGATCACGATTCGTTCACCATTTGGTGGTGGGGTTCACACACCAGAACTTCATTCAGATAACTTAGAAGGATTGATTGCTCAATCTCCAGGAATTCGCGTAGTCATTCCATCAAATCCTTATGATGCAAAAGGATTATTGATCTCTTCTATCCGCAGCAATGACCCAGTTGTATTTTTGGAACATATGAAACTTTATCGTTCATTCCGTGAAGAAGTTCCAGATGAAGCTTATGAAGTACCATTGGACAAAGCGGCAATTACTCGTGAAGGAACAGACGTTTCAATCATCACCTATGGCGCAATGGTTCGTGAAGCGATCAAAGCAGCTGACAATCTTGCGAAAGAGGATATTTCAGTAGAAGTCGTTGACCTAAGAACAGTCGCACCGCTAGATATTGACACAATCATTCAATCAGTTGAGAAAACTGGTCGTGTGGTAGTCGTTCAAGAAGCGCAACGACAAGCAGGTGTAAGTGCCCAAGTGATTGCTGAAATCTCAGAACGTGCGATCCTTTCATTAGAAGCACCAATTGGACGTGTAGCAGCACCAGATACTGTTTTTCCATTTGGACAAGCTGAAAACATCTGGTTACCAAATGCGGCTGATATTGAAGCAAAAGTCAAAGAAATTGCAGAATTCTAAGAAATAAGAAGGGACGTAAGTAAATCATGGCATACCAATTTAAATTACCTGACATTGGTGAAGGAATCGCAGAAGGCGAAATCGTCAAATGGTTTGTCAAGCCAGGCGATACCATCAATGAGGATGATACGTTATTAGAAGTTCAAAATGATAAATCAGTAGAAGAAATTCCATCCCCAGTTACTGGGACAGTGAAAAACGTCATCGTACCTGAAGGAACAGTCGCGAATGTTGGCGATGTACTGGTAGAAATCGATGCACCAGGACATGAAGACAATGAAACAAGTGGCGATGCTGGAGTAGCAGCGAAAGAGCAAACACCTGAACATCCAGCTGCTGAACCAACTGAAGCTAGTGCCGATGGTGGGGTCTTTGAATTTAAATTACCCGATATTGGTGAAGGAATCGCAGAAGGTGAAATCGTTAAATGGTTTGTGAAACCAGGCGATACCATCAATGAAGATGACACATTGTTAGAAGTACAAAACGATAAATCGGTAGAAGAAATCCCGTCACCAGTGACTGGAACGGTTAAAAACATCTTGGTATCAGAAGGAACAGTTGCAACTGTTGGTGATGTATTAGTAGAAATCGATGCACCAGGACATAATAGTGCGCCTTCTACTACATCAGAAAAAACAGCTGAATTAACTGATGCTAAAGTAGAAACTTTTGGTTCAGCATCAGTAGCTGAGGCAGCTGATCCTAACAAACGTGTTTTGGCTATGCCATCAGTTCGACAATTTGCTCGTGAAAAAGATGTGGATATCACACAAGTCACTGCAACTGGTAAAGGCGGACGTGTGACAAAAGAAGATATTGAAAGTTATCTATCAGGTGGGCATGCGAGTCAAACAGCATCAGCTGAACCAGCTGCACCTGCGTCAGAAAAAGCGGTTGAAGCGAAAGTTGAAAGCAAGCCAGCAGCACCAGCAAAAGCGTTCAAATCTAATTTAGGTGAATTGGAAGAACGTGTAGCGATGACACCGACACGTAAAGCGATTGCTAAAGCAATGGTCAATAGCAAGCAAACAGCGCCACATGTTACTTTACATGATGAAGTAGAGGTTTCTAAACTTTGGGATAATCGTAAGAAATTTAAAGAAGTGGCAGCTGCGAATGGGACAAAATTGACTTTCTTGCCATACGTGGTAAAAGCATTAACTGCTACTGTGAAGAAATTCCCTATTTTGAATGCGTCAATTGATGATGCGAACCAAGAAATCGTTTATAAAAATTACTATAACATCGGAATTGCAACTGATACAGATCATGGCTTGTATGTACCAAATGTAAAAGATGCAGACCGTAAAGGCATGTTTGCGATTGCGGATGAAATCAATGAAAAAGCAAAACTAGCTCATGAAGGTAAATTAGCAGCTGAAGATATGCGAAATGGCACTATTACGATCAGTAACATTGGTTCTGTAGGTGGCGGTTGGTTTACACCAGTAATCAACTACCCTGAAGTAGCAATTTTAGGTGTGGGAACAATTGCACAACAACCGATCGTTAATGGTGAAGGTGAAATCGTTGTTGGACGAGTGATGAAACTTTCCTTAAGCTTTGATCACCGTATCGTAGACGGAGCAACAGCTCAACAAGCAATGAACAATATCAAACGACTTTTAGCTGATCCTGAGTTATTGATGATGGAAGGATGATAAACAAATGGTAGTTGGAGATTTTGCTGTAGAATTAGACACAGTTGTAATCGGTGCGGGACCTGGTGGCTATGTTGCTGCCATCCGTGCTGCTGAAATGGGACAAAAAGTGGCAATCATTGAAAGAGAATACATCGGTGGTGTTTGTTTAAACGTTGGTTGTATTCCTTCAAAAGCGCTGATTGCTGCAGGACATCATTATCAAGAATCTCTTGATTCAACTTTATTCGGTGTCACGAGTGAAAATGTCACACTTGATTTTGCAAAAACACAAGACTGGAAAGAAAATAAAGTAGTGAAAACACTGACTTCTGGTGTTGGTTTCTTATTGAAAAAACACAAGGTAGAAACAATCGAAGGTGAAGCATTCTTCGTCGATGATCATACATTACGTGTGATCCATCCTGATTCTGCTCAAACGTATTCTTTCAATAATGCAATCATTGCTACTGGTTCCCGTCCGATCGAAATCCCAGGCTTCAAGTTTGGCGGACGTGTACTTGACTCAACAGGCGGCTTAGCTTTAAAAGAAGTACCAAAAAAATTCGTCATCATTGGTGGCGGAGTTATTGGAGCAGAATTAGGTGGAGCCTATGCTAACTTAGGTGCTGAGGTAACGATTCTTGAAGGTTCTCCTCAAATTTTACCTACCTATGAAAAAGATATGGTGAAATTAGTGGAAGACGACTTCAAGAAAAAAGGTGTGACAATCGTAACCAATGCAATGGCGAAAGAAGCTGTTGATAATGGGGACAGTGTGACAGTCAAATATACTGTTGACGGTAAAGAAGAAACAGTGACAGCAGATTATGTTATGGTAACAGTTGGCCGTCGTCCAAATACTGACGATATGGGATTAGAACAAGCGGGTGTCGAAGTCGGTGAACGTGGATTGATTCCAGTGGATCAACAAGGGCGTACGAATGTGCCAAACATTTTTGCAATTGGGGATATCGTACCAGGTGCTGCTTTAGCGCATAAAGCAAGTTATGAAGCAAAAATTGCTGCAGAAGCTATCTCAGGTAAGAAAGTAGCAGTTGACTATAAAGCAATGCCTGCGGTTGCCTTTACAGATCCAGAATTAGCTTCTGTTGGGATGACGATCAAAGAAGCAAAAGAAGCTGGTATTGAAGCTACTGCATATAAATTTCCGTTTTCAGGAAATGGACGGGCGTTATCGCTTGCAAAAACAGAAGGTTTTATCCGTTTAGTGACGACCAATGAAGACAACGTCATCATTGGAGCGCAAATCGGTGGTGTAGGTGCTAGTGATATGGTTTCTGAGCTTGCTTTAGCCATTGAATCAGGAATGAATGCCGAAGACATTGCATTAACGATCCATCCGCATCCATCGCTAGGTGAAATTACGATGGATGCTGCTGAACTCGCTTTAGGTTTACCAATCCATATTTAATTTAGCAATTGGGATATTTTATCCGAGCTGTTTCAAAAAAAGTATGGATGCTGGCGATAGTTACCAGGTTAAAAACATCTTTTTGACAAATTGAATTGATACATGATCGATCAAACATCAAAGTTAGCAAAAATGCTAGCTTTGATGTTTTTTTGTGGTCTTTTCAAAACCTCTTTTTCTGAAAAACAAAAAAGAAAGTCAAGCTTTTTGAAAGAGGGTGTTAGAATAAATGTGGTAAAAGCAATCAGATCAGCATATTTCTATATCAATGATTTGACTAGCGGAACTAGTTGTTTACTAACTAAATTTTAATCACTTTAAAGGAGATTCACTTTATGAGAAAAGAAACGATTAAAACACTTCAAGGAGACTGTCATGAGAATGAAAAGAATAATGAAATTGGCGGTCCTAATAATTCAATTAAAAAGAGAAATGAAAGGATTATAGAAGCATACCAAACAAAAAATACACCGATAGCAGGACTTGCTGAGCGATTTGGAGTATCAAAGAGAACCATTGGAAATGTAACACATAGTCTAAAAGAGCAAAATCTGCAACAGCAAAGCTTAACGAATGAGACAACTAAAGAAAAGGAAGACAGCAATAATCAAAATATCGAAGCATATTTAGCAGGAGAGTTGTGGTTAAGTAAACTTGTTAATAGATTTAACGGATCAGCGAGAACCATTTTGATGAAAATAAAGAAAGTAAGAGAACAGAAGGAAGAGATGCAATATAAAACATCGTCAGAAAATGAAATTTTACAGTTAGATAGAAATAGTTTTGAGCAAAGGGAAGAGTTAGTGAAGCAACAAGAGCTGGTTTCAAAAGTTCCTCTAAAAGATGAGCTGGAACAGGTACATCCTGCTCAGCCAAGGCCTTTAGAGGACAAAGTCACTTCATTAAGAAAACAAAAAAGTGTTGATCATGACAGCCAGTCAAAAAAATACAATCTCAATGACAGTTCAAGCAGAAAAAGAAAGATGCAAGAAAATAAGGACCCAGAAAAGTTTTCACTATCGGCGTTCCCAATTGATAAAGATAGATTGAAAACATCGAGTGTGAAACCTAAGAAGCCAAAGAAATCTCATGTACTTCATGAAGTAGAAGAATATTCACCCAAACTATCACAAATAAGCAAACAAATACATACAACAGAGAATGAGCATTTAATTGATGAGAACCAACAGGATATACTTCAAGGGATCGGTCCTCAACAAAATAAAAACTTTTCTTCATCACTTCCTTTACCAAATAAAGTAGAGGAAGCAACAAGTAGTGAGAACCATATCTTCAATAGCAAACAAGTGCAAGTAACTGGAAGTCATCTAAGAGAAAATCAAGAGGAACACCCAATTTTATCAGAGACAGAAGGTGAATTTGAAAATAGCTTGTTCGATAGTTTATCTGATTTTGACTATTCAAATGAGTCCAATGAAGAACGTTTGTTTTTTCAAAAGTCAGCAAATTTATCCGATGAATTGTCAAATCATAATCTCACGACAGACGAAATAGTGGAAGCATTAATGGAATTTGACGAGACGTTAGACTCAGCAAAAAATCTAGTGGACTATGTGAACGGATTGAATGAACTTCCAAAACAATCTAATAATGATTTTCTTCGAAGATTTATCAAATGATAGTCTCACGACAGACGAAATAGTGGAAGCGTTAGTGGAAATTGATGAGACGTTAGACTCAGCAAAAAATCTAGTGGACTATGTGAACGGATCGAATGAACTTGCAAAACAATCTAATAATGATTTATTCGATGATTCATCAAATGATAGTCTCATGACAGACGAAATAGTGGAAGCGTTAATGAAAGTTGATGAGACGTTAGACCCAGCAAAAAATCTAGTGGACTATGTGAACGGATCAAATGAACTTGCAAAACAATCTAATAATGATTTATTCGATGATTCATCAAATGATAGTCTCATGACAGACGAAATAGTGGAAGCGTTAATGAAAGTTGATGAGACGTTAGACCCAGCAAAAAATCTAGTGGACTATGTGAACGGATCAAATGAACTTGCAAAACAATCTAATAATGATTTATTCGATGATTCATCAAATGATAATCTCACGACAGAGGAAAAAGTGGAAGCGTTAGTGGAAGTTGATGAGACATTAGACCCAGCAAAAAATCTAGTGGATTATGTGAACGGATCGAATGAACTTGCAAAACAATCTAATAATGATTTATTCGATGATTCATCAAATGATAGTCTCATGACAGAAGAAATAACGGAAATATTAATGAGATTTGATGAGACATTAAACTCAGGAAAAAAACCAATGAAGTATGTAATGGGATTAAGTGAACGTCAAGAATCGGACAATTTATCCGATGAATTGTCAAATCATAATTTCACGACAGAGAATGAAGCGTCTATGAGCTCGTTAAACATACCTGAACATGAAGGACGTTAGTTTCATATGAAATCCCTTAGGAAAAGTAAAAATGTTAGATCTTTTTCTCTTATCTTAATAAATAAACCTACGTCACCGACAGAATTTATTTTCTCTATTTTGTTAGTGACGGTTCTTTGTATGAACATGTGAATTTTTATAGACTATTACTTATTTTTCTTAGCTAGCGATAAAACATAGTTATTCAACTATAAATTAATTATGTAAACTAGAAAATCGAAACTATTTGGTTATGTACTTATTCTTATGATACACTGATTTTGACTATAGGAAATAGGAGAATGAAGTATGCAAGATTATCAATACCCGCTTGATTTAGATTGGACCACCGAAGAAATGGTCATTGTGATGAAGATGTGGGAGGATTTAGAGTTAGCGAATGAAAAGGGCATCGATAATGCTCGGTTTTTAAAATCATACCAACAATTCAAAACAGTCATTCCATCTATCGGGGAAGAAAAAAAATTAGGAAAAGAATTTGAAAAAGTATCAGGTTATTCATTGTATCGAACAGTTCAAGCAGCAAAAAAGAATCAGAAAAAAATCCTAAAAATGAATGGGTGAGAACATGAATAAACAAGAACTGATCCATCAGATCAAAATTTGGCTTAAAGAAGCAGCTGAGAAAATTCGTGCGGTACAAATCAAGACGCTTAAAGTTGATCAAAAAACCAATCGAAAAGATCTGGTTACCAATATGGATCGTGAAGTCCAAGCTTTTTTGATTGAAAAGATTCAGGCGTATAATCCAGAAGCAAAGATTCTCGCAGAAGAAGAAGGTTACAGTGAGTTAGAAAGCTTTGAAGGGCAAGTATTTGTTATTGATCCAATTGATGGAACCATGAACTTCGTACTTGAACAAGAGAATTTTTGTATTATGTTAGGCGTTTATCAAGATGGTGTTGGACAACTTGGTTTTATTTATGACGTGATGAAAGAAGCGCTGTATTGGGGTGGAAAAGATTTAGGTGTTTATATGAATGACCATCCGTTAACTAAGCCAGAAGACCTTCGTTTAAAAGATGGACTTATTGGTTTGAACGGTTATCTTTTTAGTCATAATCGGTGGAATGTCCGAACGATTGGTGAACAAAGTATGGGTGTTCGTATTTATGGATGTGCAGGACTAGAAATGATTGCACTTTTAAAAGGGAAACATATTGGTTATATTGCAAATTTGAGCCCGTGGGACTATGGCGCAGGGAATGTTTTACTCGCTGAATTTGGAATGAAATATAGCGGTATCTCAGGAGAAAAGCTAAAATTTCGAGGAAGAGAATATTATATTGCGGCTACACCTCAAGCCTATGATGAAATTCGGGCACTTATTGCTGCGGCTGATTCGCTAAATAAGTAAAAAAACCGCAAAATTAAGAAAAATATGGCTAAAATATTAATTTTCTCGAAAAAATGAAAACATTTTACTATATTTCATGAAAAAAGTTTGCTATAATAAACAGTCGAGTAAAATTGCACTGTCATAAAGAACCGAGAAGGAGTTAGTTACATTGAACTATAGAAATGATATCCGTAACGTAGCGATCATCGCCCACGTTGACCACGGAAAAACCACATTGGTTGATGAATTATTGAAACAATCAGATACATTAGACGCACACACACAATTACAAGAACGTGCGATGGATTCAAATGCTTTAGAAAAAGAACGTGGAATCACGATTTTAGCAAAAAATACCGCAGTTGATTATAAAGGGATTCGTGTCAATATCATGGATACACCTGGGCATGCGGACTTTGGTGGCGAAGTTGAACGAATCATGAAAATGGTTGACGGCGTTGTCTTAGTAGTTGATGCTTATGAAGGAACGATGCCACAAACTCGTTTTGTTTTGAAAAAAGCGCTAGAACAACATATTACACCGATCGTAGTTGTGAATAAAATTGATAAACCTTCTGCACGACCTGAGTTTGTTGTTGATGAAGTATTAGAATTATTTATTGAACTAGGTGCAGATGATGATCAATTAGATTTCCCAGTTATCTATGCTTCAGCATTAAACGGAACATCTAGCTTGTCTGATGATCCAGCTGATCAAGAACCAACAATGGCACCGATCTTTGATACAATTGTTGAAAAAATTCCTGCGCCAGTAGACAATAGCGATGAACCATTACAATTCCAAGTATCATTGCTTGATTATAACGACTATGTTGGACGTATCGGGATTGGTCGTGTCTTCCGTGGAACGATCAAAGTAGGGGACCAAGTTGCCTTACTAAAATTAGACGGTTCAGTTAAAAAATTCCGTGTAACTAAATTATTTGGTTTCTTCGGCTTGAAACGTTTAGAAATTGACGAAGCAAAAGCTGGAGATCTAATTGCCGTATCAGGAATGGAAGATATTTTCGTTGGGGAAACAGTGACACCTGTGGACCACCAAGATGCTCTGCCAATTCTACACATTGACGAACCAACACTGCAAATGACTTTCTTAGTGAATAATTCACCATTTGCTGGCCGTGAAGGGAAATATGTCACTGCTCGTAAAATTGAAGAACGCTTGATGGCTGAGTTGCAAACGGATGTTTCATTGCGTGTTGAACCAACAAATTCTCCAGATGCTTGGACTGTTTCTGGTCGTGGAGAACTTCATTTGTCAATCTTGATCGAAAACATGCGTCGTGAAGGTTATGAACTACAAGTATCGCGTCCTGAAGTTATCGAAAAAGAAATTGATGGCGTGAAATGTGAACCTTTTGAACGTGTTCAAATCGACACACCTGAAGAATATATGGGTAGCGTAATCGAATCATTAAGCTTACGTAAAGGTGAAATGCAAGACATGATCCATACTGGTAATGGACAAATCCGTCTAACATTTTTAACACCAGCTCGTGGCTTGATTGGTTATTCAACTGAATTCCTTTCAATGACTCGTGGCTACGGAATCATGAACCACACATTTGATCAATACCTACCAATGTTACCAGGTCAAATCGGTGGACGACACCAAGGTGCGTTAGTATCAATCGATACTGGAAAAGCAACGACTTATTCCATCATGAGTATCGAAGAACGTGGAACTGTTTTTGTTGAACCAGGTACAGAAGTTTATGAAGGTATGATCATTGGTGAAAATAGTCGTGACAATGACTTGACTGTTAACATTACGAAAGCAAAACAAATGACTAACGTTCGTTCTGCTACCAAGGACCAAACATCTGTTATCAAAAAACCAAAACAATTGACGTTAGAAGAATCGTTAGAATTCTTGAATGACGATGAATATTGTGAAGTAACACCGGAAAGTATCCGTTTAAGAAAACAAATCTTAAACAAAAATGCACGTGAAAAAGCTTCTAAAAAGAAAAAATAATCATCTGTTCAACTTGTTGATACAGTGATGTTTAGCTTTGAGAAATAAACCGAAGAAGTCCAAAAATAGGAGTAACTATTTTCGGGCATCTTCGGTTTATTTTTTGTTCAGATGACTGGTAAATCAGCATTAAAGTGGATGAAAAGAAAAATACTGTCGGCAAATTTTGCTTCTCAATTTTTTAGAACGTATTCAATTGTTTGAAATTAAAAGGAGAGAATTGTTTTTCCTTTTTCTAAAATTGTTATCTGTGGAGAAGTTAATAAAAATCAAAAGAAAAATTCAATAAGTACGCTAAAAGTTTATTAAAAGTCTTTTTAAAATCTTTAATCACCTCGGTTTTTGTTTCACGAAAAGCAAAAGTTTCACAAAAAGAATGTTGTACTTGATTGCTTGGAGAAGTAAAATATAATTGACGTATTATAGTTATAGAGGGGCGATAGA